>CEUS01275094.1_pt1 | contig 11248 bp, 11 predicted proteins | sample 427031 | NCBI WGS metagenome assembly CEUS01 (sample SAMEA2622837, study PRJEB7988) | marine metagenome | biome: marine biome (ENVO:00000447); feature: marine epipelagic mixed layer (ENVO:xxxxxxxxx); material: "saline water (ENVO:00002010), including plankton (ENVO:xxxxxxxx)" | depth 140 m | reverse complement strand
CGAAATGTTTCATGGATGGCATTCAAGCTAACCCCCACCATGCAACTGGAGCAGCCGGACCTAGGTTACTGGGTTGCTTATATCCAGCTTAGCGAAAGCAAATACTAGTCACGTAAAACTATACTGAAAAGGAGTTCCCGCAACCGCAAGTCGACGAGGCATTTGGATTATTCACGACAAATTGAGATCCCTGCAAATCTTCTTTGTAGTCTATCTCCGAACCGGCTAGATATTGATAACTCATTGCGTCAATCAACATAGTCACACCGTCTCTTTCGATTACAGCATCATCATCAGCGGCACCTTCATCAAACGTAAAACCATACGAAAAGCCACTACACCCACCACCAGTGATGAAGACCCGTAACTTTAGATTTTGATTCCCCTCCTCATCCATCAAAAACGCCACCTTACTTGCCGCTTGCTGAGAGAGCCCAATATTTGCATTCATCAACTTATCTTCATGTCTGATCATCGATACATAGCACAATTATAGCGCGCTAAGTCTTCCAATTTAGCTTATTTCTTGTTGATCACGGATACGGCGAACATTTCTTTCATCTGAATTAGTCATGCGTGTCAGTCGGCCCTCTAATTTCGCCCCTAATTGAACTTCGATTGAACGATAATGTATTTCTCCTACCAAATGCGCGTTCTCTGCAAGTTCCACCTTCGAGGCCGCATGCACTTCGCCTTCTACATATCCATCAACCACTACATTAGGGACACTGACTCGTCCTAAAATATATCCCCTTTTACCAACCACCAACATCGCTTGCCCCTGAGGATCCGCATCAATATTTCCTTCTATTCGACCATTGACAATTAGTTGGCTCTCAAACGCAATATTGCCAACAAACTCAGTGCCTTCGGCAAGCAAGGTAGCGCCCTTGTTAACATTGGTTTTTCTACTAATCATATGTCTATTACTTTTTTTTTGTTTACGAGCCAACATCAATTGATTCCCATTCAAAATATTCTTCCACCTCTTTCCCCGCATGCTCTCCTCGCACCCGAACAACAAGTGTCGTCGGTTCAAAACCATCCGGCATAGCCATCCAGCCCTCTATTTCCTGGAAATAGCGGAATCCAAAGGTGTGGGGTTTGTAATACCCCGAAGAAACATTCAAAGTTTGCTTAGTCCCGTCCACGAGATCAACACCTTGCACGCTAATCTCGACGTTCCCGGTTACCCATTTATTACTATCCGTAAGTTGCATAAGAACCAACTTAAATTGGAATCCGTTTTCTCCTGCTTTCCTATGAACGGCCAAACTTTCAATTCCCAATCCTCTATCCGAGGCTTGTGGAATCATAATTCGTTTATAGAATTGAACCTCTTCGTTAAGTGAACCTATTTCGTCTTTCAATTCTTTTATTGCCAGTCGCAAATTCTCGGTGACACCTATTTCAACTGCAAGAACACGACGCATTTCCGCACTCTTTGATATTAGGCGACGTATCTCTTGTTTGTCGGCCGGATCAAACAAGAGTTTCTCACCGGAACGTTGCAATTGATCCTCCACGTAGTAGTAATATAGGGCAAACGCGAAACTAACAGTCGCAATTATTATGAATAGCACTATTACCAACTTGTTTCTATTGCTTCGGTATTGATCCGAAACTGCTATAACTTTCCCGACTCTCATAAATCCCTCTAGCCTTCAGAGATCAAACCAAACACCCAAGCGCTACTAGCCTAAAATATGCAATCCAACAAACCAAAACAAAACATACTCCATAGAACTTCACAAATTTTCTCTCTAGAAGTTCTTCAGACTAAATTAGGTGAGGCGAATGCATTGCCTCTTCTCAGTATCCTTTCCATTATAACCGGAGTAATTACAGCGTTAATTATTGTACTATTTCTACTTGTTATTGATTTCGTTACAAAATTATTTATGCCTGGCAGTGAAGATTTCGAAAGCCTAACTAGATTACACGCTTTTTGTCTACCCATATTCGGATCACTGATTATTGGAATAATCTTGACCGTATCGAACAAGCGTAATCAAAAGATGGGCATCGTCCACGTCATGCAACACTTGGCAAAAAGTGATTCTAAGTTGCCATTAAGTAATGCTGTAACCCAATTTTTCCTCGGCGCACTAGGGCTTATCTCCGGCTTGTCCGGCGGACGCGAGGGACCTGCCGTCCATCTCGGAGCTACTTCTGCTAGCTTGTTGGGACACAGCTTAAGCCTTCCTCACAATAGCACTCGCATTTTAATCTCCGGCGGAGTAGCAGCCGCCGTTGCTGCCTCCTTTAATACGCCAATAGCCGGAGTTATTTTTGCTATGGAAGTGGTGATGATGGAGTACACCATTTTATCGTTCTTGCCGGTAATACTAGCCTCGGCCACAAGTACTGTTGTTTTGCGCCTTGTTCTAGGAGACCTTAATTATTTCAATGTACCTTATATAGAACTCATATCTCTACCAGAGCTCTCTTACATCGCCATAATGGGTGTAGTTATCGGCTTTATTTCGATTTTATTTATTCATCTGACCCAACGGTTTTCAAAATTTGAAAATCGCTCAATTTTTTCACGCTCCATGTTGGTCGGAATTGTCATGGCACTAACTGGATTTATTTTCCCATCGGCTCTCGGTATTGGTTATGACACCGTTAACTTATTACTAATCGGCGAATTTACCTTAGGCTGGCTAATTAGTTTTGTGATCGTCAAATCAATCGTTAGTGCAATGTGTGTCGGCCTCGGCATGCCGGTCGGAATCATAGGTCCGACCCTTGTTATAGGAGCTTCGATAGGAAGTATCATCGGTCTTTTATCCGGATTATTAAGCGGAGAAAATTCCCCGGAAATCGCTCTCTACGTGATAGTGGGAATGGCTTCGATGATGGCTGCCGTACTACAGGCCCCCCTCGCCGCGCTGTTAGCGGTTATCGAATTGACAGGAAGTCTTAACGTAATAGTGCCGGCTATGCTTTCGCTAGTAATAGCAACTGTTATCGTCTCCATAGTTTTCAAGAAAAAATCCATTTTTGCGATGCGACTATCTGATCAGGGACTTATCTATCCTCCAAATCCAATAAGTCAACACCTTCTTAGATCAGCTGTTTCAACTGTTATGCAAAATCAGTTCCTGGTAGTGGATGGGGATTTTACGGTCAGCGAAACAAGATCTCACTTAAAGAATATAGGTCCAATGTCAAGCAATACGTTAGTTATTTTTGACCGCGGAGAGGTGCACGACTCTTTAATTTTCGATAGCTCAAAATTACTTAAGCTCTTAGATCAGAAATTTTTGGATAACAAGCTTTTAATATCGGCGATAGCCGAGCAGGGATCGGCAACAAAAAATATCGACGTGCGATCAACCCTTCTAGTCGGAACAACACTTTTTCAACATAGCGATTTAGATTATCTATGTGTCCGGTCATACAAAAGAAATGGACTAAGTGAGATTAAAGGAGTCGTGACAAAAGAATGTATTAACCAATTTATGGCCAAGTATACTTGGCCAAACAGTTAAGAGTTTCCCTTGGAATATATAAAAGCTCTCCACCTAGTTTTTGTAGTTTGCTGGTTCGGCGGCCTTTTCTACCTACCTCGAATATTTGTTTATCACACGCTAACAGACGACAAAATTGGCGATGAGCGGTTCAGAATAATGGAAAGGAAGCTATACAGAGGGATCATGAACCCCGCAGCAATAGGGACCCTCTTTCTAGGGATTTGGCTTGCAACGGAGAATTGGTCTTATTATTCCCAATCTGCCTGGTTTTGGGTGAAAATATCTTTTGTTTTAATGCTTTATGCCTATCATGGAATGTGCGGCCGGATAATGCACAAATTTTCCAAAGGTGAGAACAAAAGAACGGATACCTTTTATCGCTGGTTTAACGAAATACCAGTAATCATCCTTCTTACAGTAGTGATAATGGCGGTAGTAAAACCGTCTTTCTAAGGCGTTACCAAATTTTAGGAAATAAATGAATCGAGTTAAATCAGAAACCTTAATGCAAAGGGCATTGAAGGTAATCCCAGGGGGCGTCAATTCTCCAGTAAGGGCCTTTAAGGGTGTAGGTGGAACGCCTATATTTTTTGAATCTTCTAACGGACCGTACATGACCGACGTTGACGGTAATCAGTTCATAGACTACGTAGGATCATGGGGGCCACTAATTCATGGCCATGGTTTTCCGGCGACATTAAATGGGATCAAAAAACAGGCCGGATACTCTTTGGGATTTGGCGCACCAACAGAACTTGAAATCGAAATTGCGGAACTCATCGTGGAGCGGGTTCCTTCAATAGACCTTGTGCGTATGGTTAATTCTGGAACCGAAGCGACAATGACCGCCATTAGGTTAGCTCGTGGCTTTACCGGTCGTAACAAAATTGTCAAATTTGAGGGTTGCTACCACGGGCATTCAGATTCCCTTCTAGTGAAAGCCGGGTCTGGGGTGTTAACTTTAGGTCTTCCCGACTCTCCAGGAGTACCGACCGATTTAGCAAAACATACCTTAAACTCGAAATTTAATGACATAGAACAAATCACGGAATTATTTCATTTACACGGCGACGATATTGCAGCAGTCATCGTTGAGCCCATAGCCGGTAACATGGGATGCATTCCAGCGGAAGTGAAGTTTCTCGAAACGTTAAAGGTCCTGACACAAAAGTTTGGAAGCCTACTTATTTTTGACGAGGTAATGACTGGTTTCCGAGTTGGTTTCCATTCTGCCCAGGGGCTTTATAACATTCTCCCCGATATAACAACCCTAGGAAAAGTTATCGGTGGAGGGCTACCTGTTGGGGCAGTAGGAGGGAGCAAAGAAGTGATGAATCGACTCGCACCCTCTGGAGATATATATCAAGCAGGAACACTTTCCGGAAATCCACTTACCATAAAAGCGGGTATCAGTGTTATTGAGTCTCTCACTCCACAGTCCTACACAGATCTTAAAGAAAAGACAGACTCTCTAGTCGCTGGTCTCACAAAAGCAGCAAGTGTTTCTAACGTTCCAGTTACGATAAACGTCGTATGCGGTATGTTCAGCCTATTTTTTACAGACCAGAACAAAATATCCGATTACCAACTTGCCTCCGAATGCAATGCAGAAAGATACACTAGTTTCTTTCACGGAATGTTAGAGGAAGGTATTTATTTCGCGCCCTCAGCCTTCGAGTCAGCCTTCATTAGCACGACTCATGGTGAAATGGAGATTGAAAAAACGATAGAAGCTGCCAACGAAGTCATACCAAGGATCTAAATGAAACACTACGATTTATATGCCATAGGGAATGCATTAGTGGATGAAACATACACTATTACAGATACACAACTTGAAGAGTTAAATATTGAGAAAGGTGGCATGAACCTTGTCGATTCGGAGCATCTCATTAGATTAAGACAAGCTATGAGCAACTCAACACCTGAGCGGATAGGTGGAGGATCAGCTGCAAACTCGACTTTTGCTTTGACCGGTTTTGGTGGTCGTGGATTCTACTGCTGCCGCATTGCTGATGATGTCACCGGCAATTTCTTTGCAGGGGAGTTGGGCGAGGCAGGAATCGACATAAACCCTATCGACCTTTCAGTAAAAGGTATGTCAGGATGCTGTGTTGTATTTGTTACTCCTGATGCCGAAAGAACTATGAATACCTATCTAGGCGTTTCAGAAGAGATCAGCGAGACAGATATCAATCAAGGTGCTCTCAATCGTTCAGAAACACTATTTATCGAGGGCTACCTGGCCGCTTCAACAACCGGCACATCGGCAGCCATTCAAGCAAGAGAATTTGCCGAAGAAAATCAAATTCAAACTAGTCTGACCTTGTCTGACCCGAGTATGGTCACCAATTTTCGTGATTCTTTAGAGAAAATTTGCGGAGAGCGCGTAGATATACTTTTTTGTAATGAAGAAGAGGCCCTTTCCTGGAAAGGCTCTGACCGAATCGATCTCGCTATCAGAGAACTTCGAGAAATAGCGTCAAACGTTTTTGTAACACTTGGAAAAAACGGCAGTATCTGTTCATCCTCTGATGGTCAATATCAAGTTAAAACTAGCCAAGTGGAAGCTGTTGACACTAATGGTGCGGGAGATATTTATGCAGGTGCCTGTCTATCAACGCTTTCGACCGGAGCCTCGGCGTATGAAGCTGCTCAGTTCGGAAATTTCGCCGCCTCTAAATTAGTCACCCAACCAGGAGCACGTCTTTCTAATATGCAAGCTTATAAAAATATAAAAACAGCATATAAATCTCTATAAAAATACTAGAGAACTACCTGAAGTTTTTTATTTACGCGCACTTCATCCGAACTCACTAGACAACCAAAAGCAAGTACCTCCAAACCCTGAGTCATGGCAAAACGAAGAGCTCGCCCGTACTCCGGATCTATTTCGTCAGCGGGGCGTATCCAATCGATACCGGAATGCATCGATAAGAAAATCAAAACACCTCTTTTCCCAGATTGACAGTATCTACCGAGCGCATATGCGTGTCGTTGAGCCCGCAGACTAATCGCATCAGGAAAAGCACCTCCCCTCTCGCCTATCCCGAAAGTCACGCTTTTCACCTCTATAACTGTTTGGCCTATACCGAAATCAAATCGTCCAGATTCATCTTCAATGGGTACTTCATTTCTAATCTCGCCATCGCCCACAATACCAATTAAACCGCTTTCCAGAGCCTCCCGAACAACCTTGTTCGCTCGCAAAGTATTGATACAAATTAATTCGCTTTCTTGCGTTTCGATGAGCTCCAAAGAAAACAAATACTTTCTCTTAGTATTTCTGGAACGCGAATACCAGACTCTACTACCAGGATCCGAACAACCAGTCATTGCTCCTGTATTAGCGCAGTGCATTGTCACTATTTCACCGCCAACATCGACATCAGCCAAAAATCGCTTGTAACGGCGTAAGAGTTTTCCAGCACCCAATTGCGATTCAAATCGCATTTCTTATCAATTCTTGAACAAAGCTTTTAACCCGTCTCATACCTTCTATTATCTGACTTTCGCTGGTAGTAAATGCAAAACGAACATAATCACCTTGGCGATAGGCTCCAAAATCCGAACCCGGGGTTACAGCCACATGTTTTTTCGCAAGCAGTAACTTACAAAACTCCTCTGAAGGCATTCCGGTCAAACTTACGTCAGCGTATATATAAAACGCACCCTGCGGCAGTTGTGGGACAGAAAGTCCTGTTTCCTCCAATAGGGAAGCCATCAAATCTCGTCTTTTTTGAAATACCAAACGCCGCTCTTCGCAAATTTTTAAAACCAAAGGGTCAAAAGCCTCAAGAGCCGCATACTGGGCAATACTTGAAGGGGAAATATATGTGTTTTGCGCTATGCGTTCGAGTATTCCTATCAGGGTCTCGGGAACCACAAACCAACCCAAACGCCAACCAGTCATTCCAAAATATTTTGAAAAGCTGTTCACAACAATTATTGACGGATCAATTTGTAATGCCGTTTCTCTCATTTGAGAGGATGGAGCATCATCAAAAATCAAACCTTGATAAATTTCATCGACAACTAAGAAACCTTCTCGTTTGTTTACATAATCGTTGATTAACTCGAATTCATTTTGCTCAATTATCGTGCCGGTTGGATTTGATGGCGAAGACAGTAACAAACCCACGGTTTGATCATTCCAATAACGCTCCACCATTGAATATGACATCTGAAAACCGCTCGTTCTATCAACCTGTATTTTTTGAGCCAAGCCCCCAGCTAATTGAACAAATGCTTCATTACAAGGATATCCAGGGTCGGTCATCAAAATACCATCACCCGCGTTAATCAAACTAGTAAAGATAATATTTAAAGCAGCGCTCGCTCCAGAAGTAATACCGATACGGTTCGGTTCAATCTCAACACCAAACCGGCGTTTGTAAAAGTCAGAAATACGCGTTCGCAATTCCGGCAAACCCAACGCTTGGGTATAACTAGTATGACCCTGCAGTAGTGCTAACTTCCCAGCTTCAGTTATTGGCAATGCGGTTGTGAAATCGGGCTCCCCAACTTCAAAGTGCACGACGTCAAATCCTTTTTCCTCAAACTCCTTTGCCTCTCGTAATATCTCCATTACTCGAAAAGGTTTGATCATCTGTGCCCTATCTGAAGGTGTAATACTATTCATTGATACATCTTGTAACGAATTTCCAACAAAAAATACTAAATGAGCTTATGGTCTTCGCCGACTGCTTTTGGTAGTTTACGCGCCCTCGTCACAAAGGGCCTTATCAGCGCGAAGGATTAATACCTATGCCACCCAAAAAGAAAGTACCTAACTCAACTAAGAAAACCGCGGCTACAACTAAGAGCAAGAAAACTTCTAATCAAGAGTCAGAGGCTCCGTCGCTCTCCAGCCCAAGCGCGTCCAAAAAGAAACCGGCAAGCTTAAAAAAAGCTCGTGAAGTAGCCAAAAATTCTACGAAAAGTGCCAAAACCAAGCCCAACAAAAAAACTTCGTCGTCCTCGAAAAAGGCAAAAGTGCCTCAGTTGAAAAAAATAGGAAAAATAGGAAAAGAAGTTAGTAGTTCTCGTGCAGTAGATTCGCCCTTCAAAAACTTCAACCCGTACGAGCTCAAAAAGAACGAAGTCTTTATGTCAGACGGGCAATTAGGTCACTTTCGTCAAATACTGCTCAGCTGGAGACAGGAATTGATGGAGGAAGTGGACCGCACCATGAATCATATGCAAGAAGAAGCAATAAATTATCCGGACCCTACCGACAGAGCTGCTCAAGAAGAAGAATTTTCAATCGAGCTGAAAACTCGGGATCGCGAACGTAGACTCATAAAAAAAATAGATCAAACCATCGAACGTATAGATCAAGAAGATTACGGATATTGCGATACCTGTGGAATAGAAATAGGACTTCGTCGATTAGAAGCAAGACCTACGGCCAACCAATGCATAGACTGTAAATCTCACGACGAACTACGGGAACGCCAACTTCACGGATAAATCGGCACGAAACACTTGGATGACGACCTAAAAGAAGTTAACGAATACATCGGACGTTTCGCGCCTACGCCATCGGGCGGGCTTCACCTCGGTTCTTTGATGACTGCCGTGGCTAGTTTTGTGGATGCAAAAGCTGAAAAAGGCGACTGGATACTGCGTATAGACGATATTGATAAACCTAGAGTAGTTAAGGGCGCGGAATACCAAATACTCAAAACCCTCGAAATTCATGGGCTCGAGTGGGATGGTCCTGTCGCCCACCAAAGCGATCACATGGAACATTATCGAGCTGCCCTTGCTTCCCTAAAGGAACTTGATCTCTTCTTCTACTGTACTTGCTCTAGAAAATCCTTACGAAAAACAAATAGCTATTCAGGAAAATGTAGAACCCGCAAATTACCAATTACAAATTCGGCTATACGACTAACAGTTGATAGCCGAATTTGGGAAACATCAGACTTAATACAGGGGAATTACTACGAGCAACTAAACAAAACGGTAGGCGATTTTGTAATTTGGAGAAGGGATGACATCCCCTCCTATCAGCTCGCTGTCGTTGTAGATGACAATCTCAAAAAGGTAAACCACATTGTCAGAGGTTTCGACTTACTCGATAATGTCGGTAGACAACTATATCTTCTAGATTCACTAGGACAGACTGCACCTCGCTATTTGCATGTTCCAACGATAAACGACGCAAAACATACAAAATTATCCAAACATGACGACGCATCCGTGGTAAACAACCGATTTCCTGAACGTAATTTACAAACCGTCCTCCAGCTTCTAGGGCAATCACTACCTTCATATTTAAAAAATAGCAACGTGCATGAGCTACTTGAGTGGGCGAAGGTTAATTGGCAACGAAGCGCGTTACCCAAAAATTCTTGTATTCCCAACTATATTGGCATTTAGTTTCACGGATGCGTTTTCAAAACAAACGACCATGCTATTTGCGGTCTTTGAAAGTTCCTTTTAAGTCCAATATGGCGTCATTTTGTAAAAACAGGATTTTCATAACTGCTTTAATTGTTGCTCTCAACATTCATGGACCGCTAATATGGGGGGTCATTTGAGTAGTAACAAACCCTTGCCGCGCCATATTAAACAGCATGGAATTAGCTTAGAGCGGATCTCTAAAAACGCGATCAGCGTAGTAGAGGGCTTGCGCGCTCGAGGTTATGATTCTTATCTAGTTGGGGGCTGTGTTCGTGACCTTTCCCTCGGCCTAGAACCAAAAGACTTCGACGTTGCTACCAATGCAACTCCGGAAGAAGTGAGCGACATATTCCCCAAAACAAGACTTATCGGGCGTCGGTTCCGAATCACACACGTACGTAAAAGGGGCGAAACTATAGAGGTCTCGACTTTTCGGCGTAATATCGACATTGATGATCTATCAGACGTTGAATTAGATCATGAGTCAAAAAATGGAATTATTGTGAGAGATAACGTTTACGGCAGCATCGATGAGGATGTGCTCAGACGCGATTTCACCATAAACGCCCTATACTACGATCCAGACGAAAATGTCGTTTTAGACTTTGTAGACGGTTTTGAAGACATCAAACGACGGACAATTAAAACCATAGGGGAACCGGAAAAACGTTTCCGTGAAGATCCAGTGCGAATTCTTCGAGCGATACGTTTTGCAGCTAAACTAGACTTTCAATTCGATTTGGAAACGGAAGAGGCTTTGACCCCCTTGAGTGAGTTTCTAACAGCAATTCCTCCCGCCCGTCTGCTCGACGAATTTACAAAGTTATTTATGCATGGAAGTGCTGCTGCCTCTTTTGAACTCTTATGCCGATTTGATCTTGCAGAAATTCTCTTCCCGCTTCCGATCCAATCCTTGCCTTTAGTTTCTTCGGCCCTGAAAAATACCGATACGCGAATCCTTGAAGGAAAACCCGTTACACCCGCATTCTTACTGGCTGCTCTGTTGTGGGAAGAGTATCAAAGCAAGTGTGATGTCACCGCCACAGGAGGTGATCCACACGATGGTCAATACCAAGCGGCGCACGCGGTAATTAACGAGCAACAGCACACAATCGCAATACCAAAACGATTCGCCATGTTCATAAAAGAAGTGTGGCAACTTCAACCACGGCTCGAGAAACGATCACCTCGATCACTGCATCGATTGCTCTCCCACAGGCGATTCCGGGCCGGCTATGACTTTCTGCTATTACGAGCCAATAACGGCAACGCCGACGCGGAAGTCGCTAATTGGTGGACCGAGATCCAGAACTTGGATCCAGACCAGAAAGTGGCTCAGATTAGAAAGCTGAGCCCAA
>CEUS01054352.1_pt1 | contig 11253 bp, 10 predicted proteins | sample 427031 | NCBI WGS metagenome assembly CEUS01 (sample SAMEA2622837, study PRJEB7988) | marine metagenome | biome: marine biome (ENVO:00000447); feature: marine epipelagic mixed layer (ENVO:xxxxxxxxx); material: "saline water (ENVO:00002010), including plankton (ENVO:xxxxxxxx)" | depth 140 m | reverse complement strand
CTTCGCGAGAGCGTCGAGGCGTTTCATGTTGGTAGCATGCATTTGCGGCTTGGACGCAGTTCGACCTTTTCCTCACATGCAATTACCTTAGGTGGGGCGATCGCTCGGAATGAAGTAATCGCTGAATTACAGGGTGAGGGTGGCGACTGCACGCTGAATGGTTTATACCTGGCAAACGCGAACCGATTAGTTGACAATCACACCACAATTCATCATGCGAAGCCTCATTGCGACAGCCATGAGCTCTATAAAGGCATTCTCGACGGACAGGCGCGTGCGGTTTTTAATGGCAAGATCATCGTAGCCATCGATGCACAAAAAACTGACGCGAAGCAGTCGAATAAAACCCTGTTGTTATCTGAAGAAGCCCAGATCAATACCAAGCCGGAACTTGAGATCTTTGCTGACGACGTTAGGTGTACGCACGGTGCAACGATTGGGCAACTCGATGCCGAGGCGCTGTTTTATCTGCGGTCACGTGGGTTAAATCTAGAACAATCACGAGACGTCCTTATTCACGCATTCGCCAGTGATTTACTCGGACGGATTGCCATTGAACCGATTCGAAGACAGTTGGACGCGGTTCTTTTGCAGGAGCTTCCCGGGTCGGGGCATATGCCCTTTGTGGTGGCGTAACACATGGCCACTCCAATTCAAGATTCCCCATCGGAACTGGACGTAATTCGTGTCCGTCAGGACTTTCCTATTCTTCAGCGCACGGTACGAGACAAACCATTGGTTTATCTCGATAGTGCCGCTACGACGCAGAAACCGAAGCAAGTTTTAGATGCCCTTGCCAACTACTACGCACAGCAGAATGCCAATATCCATCGCGGCGTGTATGTGTTGAGTGCCGAAGCAACGGCAGCCTACGATGAAGCCAGACGAAAAGTTCAACACTTCGTTAATGCACGGTCTGCGCAAGAAGTGATCTTTACCAGGAACTCTACCGAGAGCATCAACTTGGTGGCGCACAGCTTTGGCCTTGAAAATGTTGGCCCAGGTGACGAAGTTTTAATTACGCATATGGAACACCACGCGAACATCGTGCCTTGGCAACTTCTCTGTGAACGGTCCGGTGCCCGGCTACGCGTTGCGCCTATTGATGATCAAGGCGAACTCTTGATGGATGAGTTTGCCCAGTGTTTGAATGCCCGGACCAAGCTAGTGGCGATTGTTCATCTATCCAATTCATTGGGAACGATTAATCCTGTGTCTGAGATCATTCAGTTGGCCCATCAACAGGATGTTCCGGTTCTAATTGACGGGTCGCAGGCGGCCTACCACATGCCGATCGATGTGCAGGCTCTTGACTGCGACTTCTATGTGTTTACCGGCCACAAATTATACGGCCCGACTGGTATTGGCGTTTTGTATGGTCGCGAGAGGTTACTGGATTCGATGCCACCGTTCTTGGGTGGTGGAGACATGATTCGCTCGGTTACGTTCGACAAGACTACTTATGCCGATTTGCCGGACAAGTTCGAAGCCGGTACTCCCCATATCGCTGGGGCGATTGGATTGGGTGCAGCAGTTGATTACCTGACGGCGGTCGGTTTTGACAAGATTTCGAATCATGAATCCCAGCTCTTGGATTACGGAACGGCCGCCTTGTCAGCAATTCCAGGACTGCAACTGATTGGCACGGCACGCAACAAGGCAAGTATTTTGTCTTTTGTGCTCGAGGGAGCTCACCCTCACGATATAGGCACGATTGTCGACATGGAGGGTGTGTCAATACGGACTGGCCACCATTGCACACAGCCACTGATGGATCGATTTGGCATTCCAGCTACCGCAAGAGCATCGATAGCGATGTACAACACGCGTCAAGAGATCGACCAATTGGTGCACGCTTTGCACCGGGTTCGCGAGATGTTTTCATCATGAGTGACCTCAGAGAACTCTATCAGCAGGTCATCTTGGACCATAACAAACACCCGCGTAACTTTGGGGAGTTAGACGGTGCGGACCGGCACGCGGATGGATACAATCCACTGTGTGGCGACCGACTGACTCTGTATATGAACTTGAAGGGCAATGTAATTACAGAAGTCAGTTTCGTAGGGTCCGGGTGCGCGATTTCTAAGGCTTCAGCGTCACTGATGACTGATGCTGTCAAAGGAAGAACTCTTGAGGAAGCTCAGCGGTTATTCGACGAATTTCATTCCATGATCACGAGTAGAGAAACGCCTTCGAATCTGGACATTTTGGAAAAATTGGCCGTTTTGGCCGGAGTGCGAGATTATCCTACCCGTATCAAATGTGCCAGTCTTGCTTGGCATACCTTGCGAGCAGCATTTGAGAATTCACAGGATCTTGCTAGCACCGAGTGAAGCTGAGTAAAAAGCTATGGATATCTTAAAACTAGATGAAGTGCCTCAACCGGATAAAGAGAGAAGTGGTTTGAGGACGGAGGAATCGCCGTCGTCGGAACCTGCGATTGACACAAGTGCTCTTACGGCTCCATCGGCTGTGAGTTCCGAGCCTGCTGAAATAGAATCGGACCCCGCAAAAACTCTTGAGCTGAAACCGAAGATCGTCGAGCAGTTGGCAACGGTGTTCGACCCTGAAATTCCGGTGAATATCTATGAGCTGGGTTTAATCTACGACATCATCGTGGATGTGAACGGATTAGCAGTGATTAAGATGACTCTTACGGCACCGAACTGTCCGGCGGCTGTCACTTTACCGGCTGAAGTGCAGGGGAAGGTAAAGTCGATCGACGGTGTCACGAACGCGAGGGTTGACTTGGTTTGGGAACCACCGTGGGACAAAGATCGGATGACCGATGCCGCAAAGTTGCAGCTGGGAATTTTTGACTAGAAGATCCAAACACGTCCCTACAACGGCTCAACGGACACGTCGGAAATAACAACGGTGGATATGAGGTTCATGTTAGCCGCGACGTAGTCGGGTGAGAGGGTCTCGACTGGAACGCGACCTCCGTCGATAGCGTAGTTCTCTTGGGTTGAGAACAAGACGCCACCAACCCGTTCGAACTCGATTCCTTTACGAAAGCGTAAGCCGCCGTCGAAGTCGTAGCCGAATTGTTCCATTCGTCCGGTTTCCGGATCAAACCAGAACATATACCCATCGTCGGCATCGTTGCTGGTGCCCGGCGTGAACGTTACTTTAACTTTGTGGAGTTCGTGGCCTTCCCAATTTTCAAGACCGAGGTCTTCGTAATTAATGTCACCACCGTTGAGCGTATAGGGTAACAGGGGGAAAAAGACGCGGGCATCTACGAAAGCTCGTGCCCGCGTCGCATTGCTGTCATCGAGAGGCACTTCGTCGCCGCCGCGCCATTCTTGGACGGCATCGTTGGTTACACGGACCCGGCGCTCGATATCTCGTCCGATAGTGCCGATAACGGCATGGTCAAACTGACCGCCTTGACGGGTTACTTCGAGCTGAAAACTTCCTGACAGCGACGAGATCGTGATACCCATCGCGGAATTTTCATAAAGATTTCCACCATGAAACTCAATTGACTTGGCGACAATACTTGGCATTTCCGGGGGAAATGAGAGTGCTTGCTCAGAGGCACAGCCTGCCACACTGGTGAGTGCCACCGCAAAGGTCAGTAGCCGGATTCGCATAAAAACCTCCATTTGCTAGCAAAAACCGCTCACCTTCATTCTCGCACACCTCTGTGACTCGCTTCTAGACAAAGCTGAATCTGTAGAAAACTGAACATAGGGGGTTGCGTAGCTCATTGTCGTAGGACAAAATGCCACCACACACCCGCTGGTCGAGTCTAAACCGCCGGAAGAGCAGACGGAGTTTCACATGGTTGTTTTATGTGCGGCGTCGCGGTCGGTAGGCAACCGTTCTGGTGGCACGGATACCTCTCTGCCACTGGCCTTGTTACTCAGCAATTCTGATTTCGTCTACATATGGCTTGGAAGCAAGAATTTACCCTGCGAAAGGAGTGTGCAGTCATGACGAGGAAATGCTTAGCCTTACTTCTTTGCTTAGTGCCTGCGGTGTACGGATGCGCACCGCCTCCACCAGAAATGCAGCTAATTATTGACGCAGCCGAAGCGATGGGGGGAGAAAGGCCGATATCTGAGCTGGAGACTCTTTTGATTGAGGGTGATGGGCGACTGTATCGTCTGGGTCAGAATACCTCTCCGGCTAACCCACTGCCCTATTTTTCAATTGATTCATATGTTCGTGAAATCGATTTGGTGAACAACAAATGGCGAGCGGTTGAGCGTCGGACGTCTTCGTACCTAACCGGGAATCCGATAAACGGAAGAGAGCAGACGACTGGGAGCGATGGCGATGTCGCATACAACATCACAGAGGATGGCGCAGTTAGTCGTGCTTCGGCCAAGGTGGCAATGGAACGCCAAGTTGACCTATATGACCACCCAGCTTCGCTTATTAAGCTTGCGCTCACGGAAGGGACCGTGGTGGGCAACCTTCGTCAACAGGATGGCCAGGACGTTGTTGATATCACGGCGCCAAGTGGGCAGACCTACACGATGTATGTTGACTCAACAACTAAGTTCCCGACCACTATCACCACCACGGGTTATGACACCGTTCTCGGGGATGTGACGCGGGCTACCCATTTCGAGGATTATTTTGAAACCGGTGGATTCGGAGGATTTCAAGCACGGTTGATTCTGCCTCGTGGGATTGGTTCCTCAATTGAAGACTTCACGATTTGGGAGCTTCGGGTCGAATCTGCGACTAATCGGGAGTTGGATGACCTTAGTGCGCCTGGGGAGGCGCAATCTGCGCCAGTTCCAGAGTTCCGAGCTGATGTACAAGTTGAAGAGGTCGGCGATGGACTGTGGTTACTGGCCGGCCAGTCTCATCATAGTTTGCTCGTTGAGTTCGATGAATATCTTGCCTTGGTCGAGGCGCCACAGAATGACGCGCGTACGCTTGCCGTTATTGCTGCAGCTCGAGAACTACAGCCTGAGAAACCGCTTCAATACGTAATCAACACCCACCACCACTTTGACCACTCGGGCGGCATTCGAGCTGCGATCAGCGAGGGTCTGACCGTGGTCACTCACGAGAGTAACGCGGAGTTCTATCAGGAAATCGCGCAACGCCCACACACGATCATGCCTGACGCGTTGGCGAATAGTCCTCAGGAGCTCGTTCTGGAACTGGTGGCAAACGAGATCTACGAAATGGGTGAGGGCCGTCGAACATTGGAGATCGCTCGCGTTCGTCCTGACTCGCATACGGATGCGATGTTAGTGGCGTATCTTCCACGCGAGAGGACTCTCGTTGAGGTAGATCTGTACTCGCCGACCTATAGGACGGCGCCGTTTGCTGCAAATTTGCTGCGAACAATTAGCGATCGCGAGTGGCGGGTCGAAAATGTGCTACCGCTTCATGGTAGTGCCTTTGAGATTTCAGTATTGGAAGAGGCGGCGGAGGCGGAGTCGACGCGACCATAATCTTCGTCTAGACCGTAGGTCGCTGTAGACTAATCAGTCTGTAGTCGCACCGAGAGTGTCTCGAGACTGGGACTCGGGGTTAACTACAGACTCATTTAACACGGTGTCCAGCGGATGAAGAATCGTCTTCGAGTTTTTGCTCCAGCATCTGCATCGAATCTTGGCCCAGGGTTTGACGTGCTTGGCCTTGCGCTCGAACAGCCAGGCGACATCGTCGAGGCCGAGCGTTCTGGGGCTAGTGGTGTCGAGATTGTTGAGGTCACAGGGGCGCCAACGCTGAGTGTCGATCCCTCCAAGAACACTGCTGCTATTGCGGCGCGGGCCGTGTTGGACCGGATTGAACCTGCTAAGCGGACAGGTGTGCGACTTTGGGTGCACAAGCGAATGCCGCTGGCGAGTGGCCTCGGCAGTTCGGCCGCTAGTAGCGTTGCTGGCGCGGTGGTTGTCAATGAATTATGCGCTGGGGGTCTATCGCGTCACGCGTTAGTTGATTGTGCATTGGAGGGAGAAAAGGCAGTTTCGGGCACCGCTCATGCGGACAATGTTGCGCCCAGCCTGCTAGGGGGCATTGTCCTGATTCGAAGTTATACTCCTCTGGATCTTGTGTCGTTGCCGGTACCTGAAGCACTGAGAATCGTCGTGATTCATCCGCACGCGCAAGTGCAAACCTCGACGGCGCGACAACTTGTCACTGACCGACATTTCACGATCAAACAAGCTGTGAGCAATCTTGGTAACGTTGCCGCGTTGGTAGCTGCCTTACACAGCGGAGATCTCAGGTTATTCGGTCGCAGTATTCATGATGCCCTGGTCGAGCCAATTCGTGCTCCCCTTGTACCTGGCTTCGCGGAAGTAAAAACTGCAGCTCTTACCGCGGGTGCGTTGGGATGCTCAATCTCTGGCTCAGGTCCTTCTGTCTTTGCTTTTGCTGCTGCTGATGGTCCAGCGGAGAGAATTGCCGAGACTATGCAAGAGGCGTTTCTGAAGGCCGGAGTCACCAGCGACCGGTTCATTGGACGTGTTAACACGACGGGTGCACGGGTACTTTCAGCCGAACACGAATAAGAAACATCGAGTTAGGTTCGAGTGACCGCGACAAATCTTGATGGAAGCTTGTGTTTTTGTCGCCGGAGTTTCTTGGTCTTAGGAAAGATCACTCCGTAAAGACTGTCGACTGCCAATGATCGAGAACAGCGAGTCTATTGACTGTAGAAATGGGTCGAAGCATCAGAAATCGAGACCCGTCTTCACTGACATCGTAGGCTGGCACATTTCCACCGGGGTCATTCACAAACAGACCCGCGAATTGGTGTTGAGGCCGCGACGGGACTCCGGTGTCTCGATCAATCGCCACCGAAAAGAGGTCATGTCCTCGACGGTAAAATAATTCAGCGCTGTTTCCCGACCAAACAGGTTCGACCCCGCCTGCCAATGAAATCCGTGTATTGGATTCACCGACAACAGACCGAAGATATATCTGGTTTCCGCCGTTCGTGTCCGAGACGTACGCCAGCCATGCGCCATTCGGTGAAATGGCAGGACTTCTTTCGTTGGCAGACGTTCCCAGAAGAAGTCGTTCTTCGTCGCTCTGAGAATTCCACACCCAGATGTCGCGTCTGCGATTTTGTCCCCGCTCGTGAAAGAAAAGGTGTGTGTCGTCAGGTGACCACGAACCTGGTGTTCGACCGTCGCCTGATAATAGTGGTTCAATGATGTCGTAGTTTCTGCGTGCGATACGGTACACACCTTGGGGCCCGTCTCTGTTCGACGCAAAGGTTATCCATTGATTATCGTTCGACCAGATAGGTGAGTGGTTGTCACCGGCGGCTTGGGTAACTTGTCGGCGTTGGTCGTCAGCGATGTCATAAAGCCATAGGTCACGAGTAAAAGCCCCACTCCGAACAGTCATCGTAATTGCTGATTCGTCGGAAGCCACACGTGGTGCGTGATGTAGAGCTGCCACCCCGTCGATGTCAGACACTGTTCCATTTCTATCTACCCAGACCAGAAAATTGTCGGCAGATACGCTAGAGCGCTCAGCGCTATAGATCAAGCGTCCGTTTTCAGCTGCTGAGAGGCCTGACCAGCCGAGTAGGTCGAATCTTACTGCAGTGCTCTGCACGCCTGTGGTGACCAAACGCGTCGAGCCTGCGACTTCTTGGTTTATGACGTCGATCGGTGTCGCGAAGATTTCGCCTCGGCGGGCGAATACCAAATGACCAGAATCCACGTAGACCGCTGCCCCGTCCGCCGGCATAATTAGTTCGCGGTCTGACGAATTAAAGTTCATCCACGCAAGTCGCGGGTCTCGATCAAAACGTCCCACGGTGAAGATGATCGACTGGTGTCCAGGAAGTAGGACCGGCCAACCGTGCGAGACTTCACCAGATTCCTTGTCCAGTTCACTGACTTGAGTGACGGCCGGATTCGGCGGGTTCCCGGTGGGGTCGGCAGATACACGCTGAAGGCCACGGCCGCCTAGGGGAGCAAAGATAATGTGATTATCTGTTCCCCAGGCTGCCCCTGCGGTTTCGCCGTCGACTGCGGTGATCGAGACGGGTGAACCGCCGTCAAGTGCTACCCAGCGAAGAAAGCCCGAAGCAAAAAATCCGACCCGAGAACCGTCCGGAGAAAAGAAGGGTTGAGTTGCATGCTCCGTCCCAGGAATTGGTTCGACTGAAAATGTACTGAATGAACGGAGGAACAAACTGGCACGGCCATTGGTAATTGCGGCGTAAACAAGTTGTGAGCCATCCGGAGAAATTGTTGCCTCGGTCAGGGTGTGGCTATCAGGCAGCCTGACGTTCAAGGCCAGCATGGAGGGTGGGTCCTTGGGCGGTTGCCGTGTAATCAACCAAGTAGTCAGGCCGCTGACGATGGCGATGGTGATGGCAATGGCAAGTGTCGTGCCGCGCAGGACCCGTTTTTCTTGGGCTGGTTCTGACGCTGCCATGGTTATCTGTTGTGGCGACGGGTTTGGTATCCGCCATTCGATTGATATCGGTTGTGTGCTGTTGATAGTGCTTCAGCGATACTCGTTGCCAAGTGAGTAGGCCAGACCACCTTGGCGAGGGGACCGAAGCCTAAAATCCAACTTCGAAGTGTCGCATCTATACAGACGTCTAATATAAGAATGATTGAGCTATCGGCCTGAGGTTCGATTGTTTGAGAGGAGTGCCACACTCGTTCTTGGATATAAGGTGCTGCTTGCGAGGAAAACTGGATTTTGACCTGTTCCGGTTCACCGTCATGGATGCCTATTGAGTGGGGGAATGTAGTTTCTCCGATGTCTTCAATCACTTGAAATTTTTCGTCGAGGGTTGTCAGGGTTTTTATCCGGTCGATGGCGAACGTCCGCATTTGCTGATATGCGGAAACGTAAGCAAACAAGTAGAGCCCCCCTTGTGCATAAACCAGTCGGTAGGGATCAATTCGGTAGGACTTTTCGCGACCGCTTGAGAATGAGTGATATCGCATTAATAGGCGCTGTTGGTGGAGCACGGCGTCGAGAAGTTGGCCAATTGAGGGACGCTGTTCCAAACTCGCTCCGCTGGGCGTAGGAAGTGGCTTCGCATCGATCGCAGCTGGCAAGCGGTCAAGAAAGGCTTGCATTCTGGGCCCCAGCGCTTGTTCGAGTTTGGCGAACGCTCGACGTAAATCGTCTTGGAACGGGGTTCCGGTCAAACATTCCATAACAGTTCGACTGAAATACAGTGCCGACAATTCCCCGAGTGTGAAGCTCGTATCCTCTAGTCCTTTGAACGGACGACTACGTAGTTTCCAACGTTTCTGTCCCTCGTACATTTCGTCGTAGAGAGCAAACCCTGCTTCTTGAAGGGCGTCGAGATCTCGACGAATAGTTCGCGTCGTGACGCCTGCGAGTGCGGCCATGTCGCGAATCGTGACTCCGTGCGATGCCTCTATTTCACGGAGGAGACGCCACTGACGGATCACTTCGCTACTGCGAGCCATTTTGAGCTTCTTTATCCTAACTTTCTCATGCTGCCGTTTCGATAATTCAATAATAAATAAAAGGTGACTGTGACCTACCTTGTCACGCCCTTCGCCTACAGTGACAGAAGATTAAAGGAGAGAAAAATGCTTCGATTTCAGTCATCAGTCGTCCGTCAGTTTGATTTTACTTCCAGTCAGCCGGCGGAAAATGTTGTTGAGACAGTCGAATTTAAACGTGCTGGGGCACAGTTGAGAGAACTCTGTGCCGTCTGCTGTAAAAAACCTGCACGTTTGGCGGTAAGTCGTCAACAGGGCCATAGTCCCGCAAGATTGTGTTTAAGGTGTCACCATACGGTCATGCGGCACCGGAAGATGCTGAGCGGCAACCCATCTTCTTTTGCGGCACAATCATTTTCAGTACGCGAGCGACCGTCAGTTCGGTGGCCCCGTTTCAGTGGGGACCCCGGTCTCATCATTCCCAGGGGTCAACGCCTCCCTGAGGAGGTGCGCTATGCTGCACTTAAGGCTCGCCGCCGTCGCGCTCAAGCTGCCGCCCGCCGCGAGTTGGGTCTGCTCGATCGTACAGCCTGAGGACTATCTACCGAGGGTTCATCACTCATTTCTCGAGATAATTCGGCCGGTGACTACCATTACAGAGTTGTTTGTGCCTCTGTCCGCTATGGAGTCATACTCGGGGACCTTGTGGGCAGAGGTACCTTAAGGTTAAGTGAATTTGACTTAAACCTTGTCTCGTCAGAAAGCATGTCAGACTAGAATAGAACGAGAAAGGGCCATGGCCTCTCGGTTTGAGCCTGCTGAGTCACTCGCTCTGGAAGGGACCTATGTTTTGGCTCTGGATTCTACTGATCGTCTTCAGCGGCGTCGTAGTTTATGACCTCTGTCAACGCCGCCACGCAATCCTGCGCAATTTTCCCGTAATCGGACATTTTCGCTACTTCTTTGAATCTGTTGGACCCGAGTTTCGACAGTACATCGTAGCGGACAATGATGAAGAGCGCCCGTTTAGCCGCGACCAAAGACGGTGGGTCTATGCGTCGTCAAAACGTGACAATGTGTACTTTGGATTTGGCTCCGACAATGAGATGGAACGATCTCCAAACTATCTAATCGTCAAGCACCAAACTTTTCCGCTTAATGCTCCGGATCCGACTGGTCCTGATTACGATCCACAACACCGAATTCCTTGTGCGAAGGTAATTGGCGAAAGCCGAGGCCGCACGAACGCATTTAGGCCACCGTCTGTTATTAACATCTCAGGGATGAGTTTTGGTTCCTTAAGCGGTCCTGCGGTCGAGGCCTTAAACGCGGGTGCTGCGATTGCAGAGTGCTTACAAAACACTGGAGAAGGGGCGGTATCGCAGCACCACTTGTGTGGGGGTGATCTCGTCTGGCAAATCGGCACGGGATACTTTGGTTGCCGAGACGAGATGGGCAATTTCAGCATGGCGCGCTTAAAAGAAGGAGTTGCACGTTATCCGACGGTAAAAGCTATTGAAATAAAGCTTAGCCAGGGCGCAAAACCAGGAGTCGGAGGGTTTCTCCCGAGCCGAAAAATTTCGCCAGAGATCGCAGCCGCGCGTGGAATACCGCTGGCCCGTGACTGTGTAAGCCCAGAGTCCCACCGCGAGTTTCACGACGCTGACAGTTTGCTCGATTTTGTGGAGGCCATGGCTGATGAAACTGGTCTCCCTGTCGGAATCAAATCGGCCGTTGGCGAACTGGCATTCTGGAATGATCTTGCAGACAAGATGACTAACACTGGCCGTGGCGTTGATTTTGTAGCAGTTGATGGGGGCGAAGGTGGTACCGGGGCTGGTCCGCTTGTTTTCACCGACCATGTGGCACTTCC
>CEUS01010040.1_pt1 | contig 11253 bp, 9 predicted proteins | sample 427031 | NCBI WGS metagenome assembly CEUS01 (sample SAMEA2622837, study PRJEB7988) | marine metagenome | biome: marine biome (ENVO:00000447); feature: marine epipelagic mixed layer (ENVO:xxxxxxxxx); material: "saline water (ENVO:00002010), including plankton (ENVO:xxxxxxxx)" | depth 140 m | reverse complement strand
GTACAACCAAAAAACGCTATCCAACTAAAAAAATGGCAGATGAATATGTCAGATTTTTTAATAGAAATCCATTGGTTAAAGAATCTGACATGCTGTCGTCATATAAATGTGACTTCCATGATGGATGGCACGTAGGTCATAATGAAACAAAACCGATTTCTCCGTATATAAAAGTTCTGAGATTGTTGGACAAATTAAAACGTGATAGAGAAAAACCAAAAGAGTGGTAAGAATCATTTACAAGATGAGTAACCTATTTTTTTCGGATAGCCGACCATTCATCCCGCAAAATACCATAAAGTACCTGGACTGTTCTTCCATCACGGCCAATCATATGACTTTTTAAATATGCCTCACGAACCATGCCCATCTTTTCCATAACTCTTTGAGACTGAACATTTTCACCTTCTGCACCGGCAAAAATCTTATCCAGACCGAGCTCTTCAAAACCCCAATCCAACAATGCATTTGCAGCCTCTGGAACTATCCCTTTTCCCCAATACGATTTTGACAATCCATATGCCATATGGGCACGATTATGCTCCTTCTCGACATTCAATTTTATGAAACCAATGACCTTTTCATCAAATTGAATAGCAAACATAGGTGTCGTATCCCAAGGAGTTAAGACCTGCCTAGCAACCCATTTCTCCGCATCCCATCTAGTAAATGGCTGAGGAGTACCAAGAAATCGAGCAAACCCTGGATCATCTGAATATTCAAACACGTCATCAACGTCCCCAACATTAAAATGCCGTAAAATAAGCCTTTCTGTCTTAATCTCAATTTCATATTCGGTAGTTTCCAAAACTAAATCCTCCTATCTTTTTGATGATAAGGCAGCAATAATCGTATCTATATGAACCGCGAACTCCGCTGCCAAATGTATTTGATCTCCCTCGGAACCGCCTTCTCTAAATTCCCTCCAAGTACCATCGGGTGATTGGGTATCTATGAACCATTCTCCCAGTCTCATCGTCCATTTTTTATAGATCGTATCACCTGTTATTTGATACAACAGTGATGAACCCCAACCAGACTTGCAAACAGGAGCAAAGTTAAATTGCTTTTCCGTACTGTCTATTGAAAACTGCATATATTTACGAGCTAAATCAAGCATCTCTGGGTCACGAATAGCCATATAAAGTCGCACTATAAAAGCTGCTGCTATGCCTCCAACTGTCCATCTCTGGTATAAAGGCTCTTGAGCTATCACCACATTCCAAAATCGATCCGACGAATTAAAATCTTTTATAATATTTTGATTTGATTTAGAGAAATTGTAATATAGCTTATCTGGTAGGTCATCCTGCTGAGACCATACCTGTCTCAAATAGTTATAAACCCGTAGAGCTTCATTTAAATGGCCAGTTGCAATACAAGCCAGACCTGATCCAACAGTATAAGGAACATCCATAGCATCACCCGGAATAGAAGCTTCCATATCATTTGAAAATCCGCCGGAAACTGGATCCTGTAAAGAGAGTAAAAATGGCATACAGTTAAAACTTAAATCAAATTGTCTTGCCATATGAGAACCATAAATAAATGTAGCATTTCTGTATGCATAAGCATCTGTCAATTTTCTTAGACCCTGATCGAAATCACCATCTGCAGTTAACATGTTATCCCTTACCCACTGGCAGACAGATGCAGCAGCAGCTGTTTCACCCGCCACAGTAAATGTCCATGGCAACCTATAGAAAAAGAATCCTTCTTCAATCGGGCCAAATGAACCGTCACCATTAGATGTCTCGAGAATATAATCAACGGCCTTACGCTTAGCTGAGATTAATCTGGGTATGAGTTTCATTAGTATCCAAATCTTAAAATATTAATCCGATTCAACCATCAGGATACATTACAACTTTAATAAGACCTTCTGAAGAAAGTTCACCAGACAAAGTTTGAATCGCTAATTCAGCTTCAGAAATTGGAAACCTGTGAGATACTATGGTTTCCAATGGGTACTTCCCTTTTTCAGCTATAGAAAGTGCCTGTTCAACTGCCGGACTGTCGTGTGTATTCACTCCTATCACACTGATCTCATTCATTGTAATGTTATCTGATGATATAACAGCATTTTTGGACCCTTTAGACCCTGCCAAAACTACTGTCCCTCTTGGCCTAACCAAATCTATAGCTGGACCTACAGAATCAGCAGAATTGGTTACATCAATTACAACATCTGCCATTAATCCATCAGTAATATCGTAGATCACATTAGAAACAACCTCTGTATCAGCAATTACGACATGTGTAGCACCTAAATCTTTTGCTTTAGATAAACGTGAATCATCATGCTCCAAACCAACAATTACTATTTGATCTGCTCCGGATTCTTTAGCTGCTATAACAGAAGCTAAACCTTGAGGTCCTGGACCTAGAATAACGGCAATATCTCCTATAGTTACACCACCCACCGTCCTTAGCCATCGTACTCCATTACCTAAAACAGCACAGATAAGGACAGCTACCTCTCCTGGCATCGAATCAGATATCCGATGTACCTTTACAGTAGGAGGTAAATAAACATAATCACCATAACCACCCCAGATAAAAGGTGGTGTGGTCGACAAAACTCCACCTCCATAACCTCTTAACTTTCTACAAATCCTATACAATCCATTGCTGCAATCTTTACATCGCCCACATCCAAAAGTAGCCTCTAGTACGACCCTGTCACCTCTGGATACTCCCCAGTTTTGTTCAGCTTCAGATCCAATATCTGCTATCCTCCCTACAATTTCGTGTCCCAAAATAACAGGACCTGGATGATTTCTGTAATGAATTACATCACTGCCACAAACACCAGCAATTTCCACTTGTAGAACTCCGTCATCCTTTGAGACTTCCGGTATGGGAAATTCCTCTGCTGTCATTTTCCTTGGCGCCGAAAGAACTACAGATTTACCCTTATTCAAAACACGTAAACCCTAAAATATAATCCAAGTTTTGGTAACAAAACAACCCGATTATTTGGTTTTCCCGTACGAATATAAATGAGACCATTTAACCCGCAACCTATCCTTTCAATTTTACTGTTAATTCATCCATGGAGAGGCGTCCTTTGGGTTCGTTTCGAAACCCAACAAAAGAAATCCCATAACTTATACATCTACTCAACAGATAATCTAAAGATGGTGGTTTATTCATATCTTTCGACCAACTCCTGTGCCATTTTGAATGATCATTAATCAATTTAAAGGAATTAGGTTGATCAGCCCAAACACCGTTACTTATATGTAGAGGATTACTGTTGAGATGAAACCTTCCGCATTCTGCCTCCCCTACTGCCCAAAAATAACACTCTGCACCATCCAACTCTAAGTTATCCCCACGAAGATATAATGATACTTCTGCTTCTCTAAGATCAATTGGTTCCAATCCTATCCAGTTTACGTATATCAGGAAAGGTAGTATCGATATCGGATCCTCAGGGGTATCAGCACTCCATCTGGTGTTATCAGTCCAAATAAATCCTGATTCCTCTACCCCTCCTGTCTTCTCCCAATTACCCAGTATAAATGTGTTGCTATTTGAGAATCCGCTCCAGTGATAGTCATAAGAGCACCATCCTTCAGGCCCATCATTAAAAGTATTACTATATTCAATCAATTTTCACACACCCCAAACTATTTATATGAACAAAGTATTTTAAAAAATCGAATTTTACAGCAAATAATGTTTTATTTGAGTATTAATTAAAATTATCTTATCACCTACATCAACTTGTATTCCACAGATTCTATCGCTACCATGGTGGAATCAAGAAAGGATGGATGATAATGCCTGAATATAGCCTTGCAAGTAGTCTTTTTCTCTATAATAAAGATGGTGACAATATTGGAGACCCAATAGAAGGGATACAATCAGTCTCAGCAGCCGGTTTCACGCAAACAGAATTAATGGCTGAAGGAATTGACTGGATAAATGGACCACCAGATCCTAAGCCCATCTTAAATGCTCTTGAAAGTAATCAGGTTTTCCCCCATTCAATACATGCCCCATATACAGATGTTAATTTGGCAAGTCTTGATGAAAATGAACGACAAATAGGAATAGAAAAGGTAACAGCAGCGATCAGGTTCTTAGGGGAAGTAGGAGGTACAACTATCATAGTACATCCTACAATGAGTTCTGCTAATATCCACACTCCACTTTACACTTTACAAAATGTTGGTAGATCAACAGAAGCTGCTCATCGGTCTATATCTAAACTTATATCGGTAGCCGAAGTTGAAGGAGTCAGGATAGCACTGGAGAACTTACCGGCTAAAAATATGACTGTACGCCCACTAGAAACAATGAAGGAACTCAGAGCATTCATGTCAGATCTTTCTCCAGACTTCGTCGGAATCTGTCATGACATAGGACACTCCAGATTAAACAAACTTGATATAGCAGATGAAGCCAGAATAGCATCTGACAGACTATACGCTCTTCATATTCAAGACGGATTTACCCAGGAAGACGATCATTTACCGCCAGGACATGGGACCTTAGACTTTGAATCATATGGTAAAGCACTTAAAGAAATCCAGTTTGATGGAGCCTGGACACTAGAGGTTCTATCCAAGAACCATCCAGGTACTCTTGAAGACATTACACTTGAGTTGTCTCGAATAAAAACCAGTTGGACAGACAATGGCATGACCAATTTAAATATCACATAAAAAAACATCGAGCCGGACTAAACTATAAATTGAATAAAATAGACCCTTACAAAAATAAGCAATTGTTTCTTGACGATTATGTGATAGAAAAACTCGACAGTTTGGATCGTATACTGCATCAACCGGAAAGGCATGGACCGGTACTTACTCCAGACGTATCTCTGGGTCAAACTCAAACTCAAACGAAGAGTATCCCATGGTGGAATCCCGATTCAGACCTTTGGGAATGGTGGTACTGGGCTATGTATGACGGTATAGACCACCATAATGAACTCCCCAGCAAAATGTATGCATTGGAAGGGCGGGTATCTCACTATGCAACCTCTACAGATGGATTCCACTGGGACACACCGGAAGTAGGACTTTATGAATTCCGAGGATCGAAAATTAATAACGTCGCATATGACTGTTCAGAGCTAGATTTGATTCTATTTCACATTATCCGTGACGACATTGACCCTGATCCTCAAAAACGTTACAAAGGTATTTTTGCTAAGTCAAATAATCTTGAAGACCGTTTGCCAGGATTTTCCCATAATGGATTTGACTGGAAATACCCCGACTCTAAACCCATTCCGAGTAAAGACACTTCTGTTTTCGTTCATGATCAGACTAATAACCAATTTATTGGTACCGTTAAACATGGAACTGAATGGGGTAGGTCTATCTGGCTTTCTACAAGTCCCGACTTTATTGAATGGACGGACCCTAAACTAGTACTCCATTCTGATCTAATTGACAGCAAAAATCGCAAAAACCGTGTTGCATCCGTTGTTAAGGATGCTAATTATCTGTCCCCTCCCCTAGTAGATGACAATGATTACCTCGCAGAAGTATACCTCATGCCAGTAATGCCTTATGAAGGAATATACATAGGATTCCCGATGTTATTCAATCCCGCGGGTGCTATACCCCCTCCTCACGGTAATTTTACAGCTTTAAATCAAACAGAATTAACAGTATCTCGTAATTTACATAATTGGGACCGTGTGGCCAATCGTTCATTGTTTCTGGATGTACTGCCCTGGGATGAACAAACCTTCGAAACCGCCCAATTATCGCTTTGTGGGCCACCGATTATCCGAGACAACCAGCTATGGATATACTACAACGCTTCTAGATATAGAGGTCCACGGGAATTATATACAGAAATAGAAGATCAGTATTTTGAGCAACGTGGCGCAGTATGCCTTGCAAAACTAAGACTTGATGGATTTGTTTCTCTAAACACTCAACAAAGTGGGAGTGTAGTCACAAAACCTTTCCTGGCAAAAGGAGGAGTACTGCACGTTAATGCTGATGTGTCCCAAGGCAACATAAAAGCTGAGATTCTAGATGCGGAATCATTCCAACCTATAAATACCCTGTCACTAAAAAATTCAAATCCATTTACCGGGGACCATATAAGCAAATCATTAACATGGCAGGAACATGATGAAATTGTAAGTGAGAAATTAGTGCGTATAAGGTTCGTCATAGAAAACGGTGACATTTATTCCTTCTGGTTTGAAAGGTCATGAAGAATGTCCGATATGAGAAGTAATCGAACATTCTTGATACTATCTGAAAATATAATTTATACAAAACCAGGTACCTTGTTGAACTGTCCTCGCGTAAGCAACTCTAATAATGATCAATTGATACTAACTTTTTCCGAAACAGTAGAGCATTCAAATGAGGAAAGGAGCAGGTCTTTGATGCTTATTAGCTACGATAAAGGCATAACATGGTCAGATCCAATACCTATTCCGGAGTTGATAAACGGAATAACGGTAACAAAATCAGGTACTATGATTGCTACTCTAAGGCACCTACCTGCAACAATTCGATCTACTGACAATGGACTAAACTGGGAAAACCCACTTGAGTCCTTGATTAACAGCGTCCATTCTCCTCTGGAACTATCTGACGGAACACTTATCATCCTCGGCAATCAAAATAACCAAAAAGAAATTAACGCCTCTCCCATTATTTCAGTCCACTCTAAAGACCAAGGCCGTTCCTGGATTACGATGTCACAAGTAATGCCGGTACCCACAGGAGATTCAAGATTGTCGGACCCACATGTTATGGAACTTGATACAGGTACATTGATAGCTATGGCTACTTATGAACCATCTATTGACTCAGATGAAGATCGCTATATGAGACAGGTGGACAGTGAGGATTTTGGGAAAACTTGGAACTTAACACACCCGGCAAATATGTGGGGCTCATCTCCACACCTTCTTCGCCTAAAAAACGGAGATGGATTATCAACCTATAATCACATGAGACCGCCTTACAGCATACGTGCCTGTATTCGTCAAAAAGTACGTGATAAGAACATGCTCGGAGGCAATTCCTCAGGTAACTGGGATATTAGTAACGTAAAAACAATTGTGGAAAATAGCAGCCCGGTCAATTATGGGCATCCAACAACTATAGAGATGTTACCTGGAGAATTGATCACCGTTTATCTTAATAAGGATAACCCTGATGGGAATCCTTATATCGCATCAACCCGATGGACACTATAAATTAAATCCATGACCAAGAGGTAGACCCATAAAAGCTACGACCAGGTTCTAGATAATGAGATCCTGTATCATTAACCCCTTCATTTTCAAGCCTGAAAGCGTCTATCGTAGATGATAAAGGTTCGACACAAACTGATCCCCTAGGACTATAAACGACAAGATGATCCATCTCAGGAGAAGAATTCATTGTCAGTTTAACAGCTCCTTCCCATTCGATTTCAACTGGTTTTAACGGGTTAATCCTAAAACAATGATCAAATAATCCTACCCTAGGTATCATTCCCTGCTTTAAATCGATCTCTGCAGAAATTGGTTCCTCAAAACCATTAGCATTACCATCAGGATCAGATTTCCACTCAGATATTTGCCCTGGTAAGGATAGTGTAAGACGCTTACCACTTAGATTGGAATTAAACCAAGGATGCCACCCAATCGCTACAGGAAACCTGTTATCACCATAATTCACAACTTCTAAACTCATTATTAATGTTGATCCTGATAAGCTAGCATTGAAAGTAACTCTTCCTTTTCCAGGCCAGGGCTCTTTTAAATCTGTACACATCTGAACATTTCCATTGTCTATATTTACAACCGCCCATTTTTGATTACGTGTAAGACCATGTATTGAAAATGGAGGACGATTAATTGGCATTTGATATTTTCCCCCATCACTATAAAGAATGCCTTCCTTCAATCTCCCTGGCCAGGGACACATCATAAAATTACCAGTTCCCTGCTCTAATTTAAAAGGATCGTGTGGGCCTTCTCCCCCTGTTAAAAGCTCGTAAGTATTACCAGCGGTAGATATCACTTTTAAAGAACGTAGACTAGCACCTGCAAATGGAGAAAATATTGCTTTGCCAAATTCACTTGAGATAACAATTTGATCAGATATTAAATTCATATGATTATAAACAAATGGAAAAAGAATAAATTCAGATTTAGAAATAGAATCAGAACAATCTTACCATCCTATTTTCGAGTTTACTCAACCTAAATTTAGATTAATTGATAGAATTATAATAAATCCCAATAAATCTACGGTAAACAAATGGCAAAACGACCTAATATACTTTGGTACTGCACCGATCAACAAAGATTCGACACGATTTCTGCACTAGGTAACTCACATATAAACACCCCTAGATTAGACAGTCTCGTTGCCAATGGTACCGCATTTACACGAGCTTACTGTCAGAGCCCTATTTGTACCCCGAGTCGTTCCAGTTTTCTAACAGGGATGTATCCATCTCGAATACACAATACCCGTAACGGTAATGAAAGTTTCCCTGAATGGCCGCCACTTATTACCAAAATGATATCGGACAGCGGATATGAATGTGGAATGATTGGTAAATTTCACCTGCAAAGTTCAGGCAAGCGTATTGAGCCCAGGGTCGATGACGGCTATAGCTATTGGAAATTTAGCCATGCACCACGCGATGATTGGAAAGAAGGGCACGACTATGCAGACTGGGTAAGACATAACGGTGAATCTCTAGACGATTTAAGGTTAAGCAAATCTGGAATACCAATAAAACTACATCAAACAAAATGGGCTTCTGATATGGCTATAGACTTTATCACCCAAAAACGCTCGCAACCATGGATGTTAAATATAAATGTCTATGACCCACACCCCCCATTTATTCCTGCCAGAGAATATACTGATCTTTACAATCCAAAAGATATGCCTGGCCCTTATTTCCGTGAAAGCGATTTAGAACAACAGGAACAACTTGCTCGAATAGACTTCCAGGGAGAGGTTAAAAGACCAGAAGAAAGAGATATAAAAAGAATTCAGGCGTTTTATTATGCCATGATCTCTCAAATAGATGATCAGCTAGCTAGAATAATTGATAAGTTAAATGAAATCGGCCAGCTAAAAAACACATTGATCGTTTTTACTACCGATCACGGAGAAACACTAGGTGATCATGGGTTATTGGAAAAAGGATGTCGTTTCTACGAAGGACTTACCCGAGTACCATTAATTTTTTCATGGCCAGCCGGCTTAAAGAAAAATATTAAAAGTAATGCTCTTGTAGAACTCATGGATATAGCCCCAACACTGCTAGAAATTACAGGTATTGAAGTACCTGAATATATGCAGGGTAAGAGTTTGATGCCAATATTAACTGGACATTCTGCTGACGACAAACATCGCGAATTCGTCCGATGCGAATACTTCGATGCAATAGAATCTCAGCTCACTAATGAAGCATCAGGACCACTTGGTCGAGTTTTTACAGGTGGTCGGGAAGAACCTGATCAATATAAAGATGGTATAGGAACATTCGCTACCATGTTTCGAAACGAAGAATACAAACTAATCATCTATCATGGTCATAATACCGGTGAGTTGTATAACCTGAAGCATGATCCCTGGGAATTCAATAATCTATGGGATGACCCGCAACATCAGGATATTAAGAACAATTTGATACAGGAAAGCTTTGATAATCATGTACTAACTACTACGGACGTTGGATCACGTAGAATCGCACCTATGTGAAAGCTAAATCAAATATATTTAGTCCGTGTTGAGATGTACCACTTTTTCACACTATCTGAACAACCGATAGTGGCGTCCCAGGCAGGATTCGAACCCGCGACCCGCTGCTTAGAAGGCAGCTGCTCTGTCCCCTGAGCTACTGGGACAATTAAAATACGTATTAAACAATCAACTTGTATTACAGACATTCTACATCGAACCCAAACTAATTTTAAGGAATATTAGTGGGCTCAAAAGCAGTAGTTATTTTGCTGTATTCAAAATAAAAGCTCGGTTATTAGCTAACCTTAGCATGAAGGTTTCTCTCGGAAAGTTCCCGGATAACCGTGTCCTTATCTGTGTCTTTTGACCAAGGAGTCGGCAGAATATGGGACCCAAAAATCCTGCTGAAATGTTCATCAGGCTTACCGTCAACGAAATGGACAGTCATCCATTTCTCATCCTGTAACTCAACTTTAATCTCTCTATCTTCACCTGTCCAACCAAAACTCACATAACTCAAATTACATTCCTCCTCGCCCTAAAGGTATATCCCAAGGGTAGTGTTCAGATACTATATTATCCTAAAATTAAAGTGGGGAACAGGCCTTTCAGGACCCATCCCCCACTTTTTTATTCCTAAATCTATTTAAAGATTTTCTAGTAGTCCATTGGAGGAGCTGCAGGCATTGGAGGAGTATCTTCCTTGATATCTGTGATCAAGGATTCTGTAGTGATTACCATTGCCGCTACACTAGAAGCATTTTCTACTGCCGCCCTGGTAACTTTAGCAGGATCCATGATTCCGCGCTCAAGAAGATTTGTGAATTCGCCGGAATCTGCGTCGAATCCCCAGTCTCCGTCTCCTTTTAGACTCTCTGCAAGTACTACCTCACCAGATGCACCTGAATTTTTGCATATCAGCTTTAGAGGAGCTTCCAAAGAAGTTCTAAGGATATCTGCTCCAGTTTGCTCATCCCCTGATAGACTCAAAGAATCTATAGCAGACTGTGACCTGATTAAAGTAAGTCCTCCACCAGGTACGATACCTTCCTCAACAGCTGCACGGGTTGCTGACAATGCGTCCTCAACACGCTGCTTCTTTTCTTTTAACTCAATCTCTGTGGCTGCACCTACCTTTATGATGGCTACACCACCAGAAAGCTTGGCTACACGCTCTTCCAACTTCTCTCGATCGTAATCCGAAGTGGTTTCCTCAATCTGAGCCTTGATCTGTGTAATTCTACCCTGGATTGAATCTTCAGAACCTGAACCGTCAACGAAAGTGGTGTCTTCCTTAGTAGAAACTATACGGCGGGCTCGGCCCAGATCTTCAACTGTTACTGAATCGAGTTTCCGTCCAATCTCTTCACTAATTACTTCACCACCAGTTAAGATAGCCATGTCTTCCAACATTGCTTTGCGTCGATCTCCAAATCCTGGGGCTTTGATCGCCAAAACATTCAAAGTGCCTCGCATCTTGTTGACAACAAGAGTTGCAAGAGCTTCACCTTCAATGTCTTCAGCAACGATTACTACGTTCTTACCAACAGCTAAAATTTTC
>CEUS01029298.1_pt1 | contig 11254 bp, 9 predicted proteins | sample 427031 | NCBI WGS metagenome assembly CEUS01 (sample SAMEA2622837, study PRJEB7988) | marine metagenome | biome: marine biome (ENVO:00000447); feature: marine epipelagic mixed layer (ENVO:xxxxxxxxx); material: "saline water (ENVO:00002010), including plankton (ENVO:xxxxxxxx)" | depth 140 m | reverse complement strand
TAAGCTATTTCAACCAAATCAGTAAGGAATATTTCTCCAGTTAAAGAAGGGGATATTTTTTTTATTTTTTCTTTAAGCCATTTCACCTGAAAACAATAAATTCCTGAATTTCCTTCTTTTATACATTTTAAATCATTATTGTTTTCAGAAAATTCAATGATTTTTTTAATATTTCCATTAGAATCTCTAATTATACGACCAAAATCGCTATCACTAGACACTTCTGTAGTAAGTATAGTCATAACATTTAACTCAGAAACATGATATTTCTCTAATATTTCTAATGTATTGGGTTTAATCAAAGGATTATCTCCAGATAAAACCAATAGATTATCATAATCATCTTGATTTTTAACCGCTTGCAACAAAGCATGGCCAGTACCCAATGGCTCTTTTTGCACTACGTAATCGTAGTAATCATTCTTATTATCTAAAAATTTCGAATTTGCTTCAGGAATTACAACTAAAGAATGGTTGAATCCTGCACTATTAACTGAACTTAAGACTAATTCCAACATTGATGCACCACACATCCTATGTAAAACTTTAGGTAATTTCGAACGCATTCTTGTACCTTTTCCCGCTGCTAATATAACTGCTAACTTTTTAGTTTCACTCATTCAATAATCCATTTACTTTAAAAACATCTATTTAAAATTATTCAAATTTTTTTATTATTGTTATAATTCGTGTATAAAGAATAAAATCATATCAAAAATAGAATATTTTATTGCCATTATATACTATATAAAATGACTATTATGTATTCTATTGTACATTTATAATTATATCGAATTACAACAAATTTAGTTCAAGAATATAAATGAATATTGCACTTGTATCAGCATTTGACTATAGCGTGGACGGTGGTGTCAAAAACCATGTTCAAGAATTATCTCTTCAGCTAACTAGTTTTGGCCATAATGTAGATATAATTGCCCCATGTTCTAAACCAAATGAACAGTATGAAAAAAATTTCATTCCCTTAGGAAAGCCAATCCCTATTCATACTGGAGGATCAATAGCACGGGTTTCAATTGATTTCAGATTAAAATATGAAGTACAAGAATATCTTTCAAAAAAAAATGTCGATATAATTCACCTCCATCAACCATTTTCTGGACTACTAACTGCTTATTTCATTTCTGAATCTTCTTCAAAAAAAATTGCAACTTTTCACGCATATGGGTCTCCATGGCTCTACAGAATTGGAGGCGCAAAACTTGCAAAACCCTATTTCGAAAAACTTGACGGGCTTATAGCTGTATCTGAACCAGCTCGTAGTTTTATTAGTAATTATTTTCCTGGTGATTATACTGTAATACCAAATGGAGTTAATTTAAAAAAATTTAAACCACAAGTCAATTCTATTCCGCAATACAATGATCACAAAATCAATATTTTATTCGTAGGTAGAATGGAAAAAAGAAAAGGATTACGATATCTACTAAAAGCATATGCTTCATTACGTTGGAAATACCAAAATATAAGACTTATTATTGTTGGAAGTGAAGAATTAGATGCTGAATGCAATAAAATAATTAACGAACATAGTCTACATGATATTGTTATAACAGGTCCTGTTTCAGAAGAGAAAAAATTAGAATATTTTTCATCTGCTGATATTTTTTGTACTCCAGCTACAGGTCAAGAAAGTTTTGGTATTGTATTACTGGAGGCTATGGCGTCAAATATCCCTATTATTGCCACTAATATCGATGGATATGCTAGTGTTGTTACTAATCAAAAAGAAGCTTTGTTAGTATCTCCAAAAGATCATTTATCACTAGAATATGCAATAATTCAAATTATTGAAAACCCTGAGCTGAAATTAGCTTTAATTGAAAATGCTTCAAAAAAAGTTAAAAATTTTGAATGGAATAAAGTTGCTAAAAGAATCATGGAGTTCTATGAAAAAACATTACAAAAATCAGGATAATATCATAATATGAACACAAATACACAATGATAAATCATTTTAACCTTCGTAATACCTTATTAAAAAAAGCTGAAAATACCATAAGTATTTTATTATTTAAAATTGGTATTACTGCTAACATGTTGACTCTATTAGGATTTCTGTTAGCAATAGTTGCAGGGGCTTTTATTGTATTCGACTACCTAGTATTGGGCAGTATATTTTTACTAATTTCAAGTATTTTTGATATGTTAGATGGAGCAATGGCACGCATATCAAAAACAACTAGCCTATTTGGAGCTTTTTTAGATTCCACATTAGATCGTATATCAGAATTTCTAATTTTCTCCAGTATATTGATTTACTACCTAATTAATGATTCTAATAATATCATTCCGATTATATTATGTATTACTTCTATTGGAACAAGTTTTCTAGTTAGCTATACACGAGCACGAGCTGAAAGCTTACAGATTAAGTGCACTGTTGGTATTTTTACTCGAGCAGAAAGAATTATCGTTTTATTTTTCGGCATAATTCTATCTCCTATAATAATTTTTGATACAATAGTAATAAGTTTAGCTATAATTACAGTGCTATCATTCGTAACTATGCTACAACGGATGATCTATACTCAAAAACACTTAAAGTAAATAAAATCTTCGAATGAAAATATTCTATATACTACTAACATTCTGTATATTAACCACTATACCTTATAAAAATATTTTAGCTACAGAATCCGCCGATGATCATATATTGTCATCAGATATAATCAGTGAATTCCCACACGGATTTCGAATATCCACCGATACCAAGTCTAATAACAACATATCATCTATCGCTATAAATCTTAAAATAGGGCAAAGAAATCGCGGTGTTTATCAATATATGTGTGCTTATACTAATGAATCTTATGATAAATGGAACTGTAATCCACTTGTTTCAGATAAACAAATAAAATCTGAATTATTTTGGAGAACTAATACCCGAGATAAATATATACCCCCTGGAACAAATATAAGATATAGCTTTCAAATAAAAACGACTGATGGAAATATAATAGATACGTCTCAAAAAAATTTCATATACCATGATAATCGTTTTGAATGGGAAAAGGTATCTAATAATCAGATTACAGTCTGGTATCACGGACCAGTAAAAGCACGCGCTGACCAACTTCTCTTAGCTGGAAATCAGACATTAGATAATATGCAACCATTATTGAATGTCACCCTTGAACAACCAATTACAACAACTATGTATAATAATGTAAAAGAAATGCTTGATGCTTTACCTCCAAAAAGCAGTACTATTAGTCGTGAATTAATTACTGAAGGACAAGCATTTACTGATGATGGTACTATTCTCGTTCTGGGTAATGGCCAAAATGCACGGGGAACTATGTCTCATGAATTAACTCATATTTTGAATCATATTGCAGGAGATAGTATCATACGTCCAATTCCTTCTTGGCTTGATGAAGGACTTGCCGAATATGGCAATATTGAACCTGGATTTTCATATGATATCGCCTTAGACTACGCAATAAATACAAATCGGTTAAAGCCAGTAGTCCTTATGAAAAATATGCCTGGAAAATCTGAGGAAATTATAATTTTCTATGGACAATCTAGAAGTATCGTAAATATGTTAATTAATGATCTAGGCCAAGAAAAATTAAAGGTTTTTATGTCAGAATTGAAAAGTGGAACATCTATTGATCTAGCATTATCAAAAATATATAACTTAAATAGTATTGAGCTATATAATAAATGGCTAACTAAAGTTGGTGCCCCTCCATATGTGCCTCCATCTCAATCACGTTCTATTCCAACAGCTATTCCTATACCAACTGTAGAACCTTACGAATTAGGAAAAACAATTAAAAATACTAAACCTTTAGATGAAAAAAATCAAAATGAAAGTAATATAGAACCTATTGCTTCATCAAAAGATGGTGCGATTCTTGCTTCCTCAAATAATTTAATTTTAGTTGGAATTATAATATTTATAACTCTTTTAGCTGTACCAATTATCTTAATACAAAGGAAATCATAATTCCTTGATATTACCGCGTTCTCGGATTAAAAACATCATTCATTGCGTCACCTAATAAATTCCATGACAACATCATAATCCAAGTTACAATTCCAGGAGCAAGAAGCATCCATGGCTGATTGCGTAAAACACTTATATTACCTCCCTCCCACAACATTAAACCTAAACTAGGACGAGGAGGTTGAATTCCAACTCCTACCCAACTAAGAAATATCTCAACACCTACCATTGACCCCATACCCATAGTTACAGTTACTATAATCGGACTTAGTGCATTGGGTAAAAGATGCTTAAATATAATACCCCAATGTGAAACACCAATAGCCCGTGCTGCTTCAATGTATTGTGATTCTTTGAGATATAATATTTGTGAACGTACTAATCTAGCCGTGCCATACCATCCAAAAGAAACCAATGCGACTGATACTACAAAATAATCAATAAATCCAGAAGAAATTAATCCTTCAACAAACGAATTATCCTCAACCCAAATAACCCACTCTCTTATCCGAGGTTTTAATGTTGCTGTAATTATTAGTACTAGTAAAAAACTTGGGATTACTGTAAAAATTTCACCAACTCGCATTATTAAACTATCAATTTTTCCTCCAAAATAGCCTGACATTAATCCGAAAACTACACCAATTACTAATCCACCAGTAATCATCCCAATAAAAGTAAGAATTAGCGTATTTTGTATTCCCCATAAAACCCGTGTAAAAACATCCCTTCCTGCTCGATCTGTACCTGCAAAATGTGATTTTGTAAAAAACCCATTTATACCTTCATTCATCTCAAAACTTGGTGCCTGTCTAATAGCAGTATAATCCTGCTCACTATAATCATATGGAGATACAATTGGAGCAAAAATACCTAAACAATAAATTATAGATATCAACACTAAACAAATAACTGCAATTTTCTTACGAAATAATCGTCTCAATGACCTTGAAAGATGACTTTGGCCACCTAAATTATCAATTTTATTAGTTCCCAATTATATTTCACCACAACATACAAATAAATTAGTCATATTCTATTCTTGGATCAATTATTGAATACGAAATATCTGCAATTAGCATTGCTATTACAAATGTAAATGCTGTCACTAAAGTCACAGCCATCAAAACATCATAGTCTCTATTAAATACTGATTGAATTGAAAAATATCCTATCCCAGGAATCCCCATTATTGTTTCGGTTACTATTGCGCCTCCAATCAAACCAGCTAAAGAAAATGCTAACACCGTCACTACAGGAATTATGGCATTGCGAAGAACATGTCTAATATCAATGGTCAAAACTGACAATCCTTTAGCTCGTGCTGTACGAACAAACTCTTGTCCCAATACATCAAGCGTACTTGCTCTCATCAGCCTAACAAATCCAGCTATACCTGGTACTCCTAATGCAATTGCGGGCACAAGAATTCTTGCATCAAAAATACCATTCCATCCTGAACATGGTACCCAGTGTAACTTTAAACAAAATAACCACAATAACCCAGGTACACTTATCATAGGTGCTATTGACATTAAGATAAGAGTGATCACTACAGATGTGGGATCATACCAAGTACCTTGGTGGTGTGCTATAAAGAAACCTAATGGTACTCCAAAAATTAAACTAATTAACAATCCAACAAAAGCTAATTGTGCTGACACCCACATTTTAGGAAAAATTAAATCTCTTACAGGTAACATCCCGTGCTTAGAACTTTTCCCAAAATCACCCCGTAAAACTCCTCCCATATATTTCGTATATTGAATAATTATTGGTTGATCATACCCTAATTCATGCCGTAAATTAATTGCTGCAATTGAATCTGGTTCATAACGATCACCCAATATGACTATAACAGGATCTCCCGGAACAACTCGAAATAAAAGAAACGTGATAAATGATACAACAAATAGTATTATAGGCAACCATAATATTCTTCGAATTACGTATCTCCACATTTAAATTACCGCATATCTTACTTTAAGATTCAATACTCACTTCTTTTAATTTACTTATTATCATAGGTAAAAACTTATAACCTTTTACATAAGGTTTAACCAATGCATATCGTTCTCCTGTAAACCACAAAGGTACCCACGGTGCATCTTGAACAATAATTTCTTCAACCTCATTATAGATAGAAAATCTTTGTTTAACATCACTTTCAATTCTAGCTTGTTCTAATAATTTATCCGCAGTTATATTTTTATAATTACCATGATTTAAAGAACTTTCACTATGGAAAAGAATATCAAGAAAATCTTGCGGATCTGGATAATCAGCCTCCCATCCTAATCCACTAAAAGCTTGGAATTTTTTTTCGTCTAAATCTTTCAAATAAGTTGCCCATTCAACTTGTTGAATTTCTACTTCAACACCCAGATATGATTTCCACATTTCAATAATAACTTCCAAATCAAGACCCATAGATCCTCCTGTACCAGGAACAGTTAAAACTATTCTCGGCCTAGTATCAGGGGAAGCATATTTTGACTCGCTAAGTAATTTCTGAGCTAATTCTTTATCAAATTGTAAGCCTTTGATATTAGGATTATATCCTGGTAATCCAGGAGGAAGTATCCCATAAGCAGGAACACTCAATCCTGATAAAACCTCTTCAGCAATTAGCTCTTTATCAATTGCATGGCTAAGTGCTTTTCGGAATTTAAGATCATCAAAAGGAGGTTGATTAGTATTAAAACCAACATAATAAATACTAAATCCAGGCGGTGCGACCTCAAGTTCTTGATTTAAAGGATTACTCGTATCGAGTATCCTTTCTATATCAAATAAACCAACTCCTGTAATATCAATCTCTCCATTTTCATACATTGCCATCGATTGTCCACCAGCTAAATTAAAAATTACATTATCTAATTTAGCTAAAGATTTATAATATTTTGAAGATCTTTCTAAAACTAATCGTTCTCCAATTCTATATTCTTTTAATTCAAATGGTCCTGTACCTATCGGATTATCTATCCACCAATTTCTTCCTCCTGCTTGAACAACGTCCTTATCTAATACAAAAGCTGTAGGATAAGTTAATTTAGCAAGGAAATATGCTTTCGGTGCATCTATTGTTATTTGAAGAGTCCTGTCATCAACTACTGTAACTCCCGAAATTTCGTTAGCATTCCCTTTCATATAATCAGTTGCACCGACGATATCATTAAGATATGTGTCTGCAACTGGAGAAGCTGTCGTTGGTGCCGCTGCTCGTTCTAATGACCACTTAAAATCTTGTGCCCTAACTGATTTACCATTATGGAACTTAACACCTCTTTTTAGTTTAAAGGTATAAGTCTTACCATCAGGAGATACTTTCCATGATTCAGCTATTTCCGGAACTAATTGTAAATTTGTATCAATTGAAACTAATCCACTAAATATTTCTACAACATAAAAGGCTGAAGTTGTATCAGAAGTCATATGAGGATCTAATGTAGGTGGATCAGAACCAAGAACCCTTAGAGCATCGTTCCCCTGATTAGCGATAATTGAATCTGACGTACTCTTCGATTTTTCCTGTGATACTACGTTATTCTCAGCGTCTGTTTGACTATTTGTAGAAACACCTGAGCTATCTAAACAAGCCACAGAAAATAGACATCCCAATAAAATAGTCGCCAATATTCTCATTCTAACATCCTCCAAATCATAAAATAATTAAACAAATAATAACCCTAAAATACCAAAAAATTATGAAGTTAATTTTTAGATCCTTTTTTCTCCCTAGAAATCCACTTTAAATACATATTAATAAATTGGTCTATCTCACCATTCAAAACTTCTTCAGCAGAAGAAGATTCTAATCCTGTACGATGATCTTTAACTAACTTATAGGGGTGCAAAACATAGCTTCTAATCTGATTACCCCACTCTGCTGAAACATGAACCCCCTTTAGTTTTGAAGTTTTAATATCTTGATTTTTTTTCTGTAATTCCATTAATCTAGAACTTAAAATACTCATTGCCATTAGTTTATTCTGATATTGAGATCGTTCGTTCTGGCATTGAACTTTTATACCAGTAGGTAAATGCGTAATTCTTATTGCTGTAGAATTTTTTTGCACACTTTGTCCTCCAGCCCCACTTGCTCGAAATACATCTATTTTTAAATCATCTTCATTAATTGTTATATCAACACCTTGTTCAACTTCAGGTAAAACTTCAACTAAAGCAAATGAAGTATGTCTAGCATGATCTGCATCAAAAGGAGATAATCGAACTAACCTATGCACTCCATGCTCTGATTTCAAATACCCATATGCAGTATCTCCAGAAATATGGATTACTACGCTTTTTATACCACTTTCCTCTCCTTGAGATAAATCAACAATATCAATTTTCATATCATTATGTTCTGCCCACCTTGAGTACATACGTAATAAAATTGACACCCAATCTTGAGATTCAGTTCCTCCTGCACCAGCATGGATTGCCATAATAACATTATTTTTTACAAATGGCCCTTCTAGAGCGCCTCTTAATTCCCAATCCTCAATATTTTGTAATATTTCTTCAATTTCGCTAGATATTTCGGTACGCATATCACTATCTTCTCCATCAATTAAATTTACTAATTCATGGATTGTCGTTACTGTACGTTCCAATTCACGTAAATAAGAAACATCTTTTTTTAAATTAGATAGTTTTCTCATTTTTGTTTGAGCTAGGCGGGTATCGGACCAAAACTCAGCGTCCATAGATTCATGAGTTAATGTATTAATTTCAGATTCTTTTCCTTTTACGTCAAAGCCCCACCAATAAATCTGACATACGTAATTGAATTAATTTAGTCTGATTTACTAAATCATCCATAAAAATAAACTCCAAAAAATTTCATCAATTCAACTTAAAAACAATAGATTGATTTTATTATCAGTTATAATTTAATATCCAGTCTCAGGCAAAGAAAGAGTTAAAAATACAATAACTACTATAATAACTATCGTAAGAATAACTATGGCCAATAAAAAATTACGTACAAATGGATCCAAATTATCCCACCATGAGTATTTTTTCTTTTCTTTCATTTAATTCCTCCAAATTTAAAAAACATTTTATGCATAATATAACCCAATGCCACGAGGTTCACCGTAATTAACCACGACATCTTTTATTTCTGATCCGTCTATATTTGAACAATATATCACATCTAACTCTAATCCTGTCCAATAAATCTTTTCATTTTCTGAATCTATTGCAATACATCTAGGAGCTCCACCTCCTAATACTATATCTTCGACATCAGTTCCATCAAAATTCGAACATTGTATCTTGTCTGATTCAGAATCTGCCCAATATATCTTATTGGTAATAGGATTTATTGCTACACCAACTTGTAACTGCAAATTCTTATTAATAATCTCCAAATTCGAACCATCTAAATCAACTCGATAATTACCCTTTAATTTAAAACAATCCGCCCAATATATCTTGTTTCCTTTTATATCAACCGCAATACCAGCGCCAGGAATTCCCTCAACAATATTTTTAACCTCTGTACCATCCATATTCGCAGATTGAACCATGTTAGCACTTGAATCAGTCCAGTATATTTTTCCACCTAAAGAATCTATTGCGATATGTCTAGGCATTGGTAAATTTTCTACAAGGATCTCTATATTAGAGCCATCTAAGTCTGCCCTCTGTACTGTATGTGTACCATAGTCAGTCCAGTATATTTTCCCACCTAAAGAATCTACAGCAATCCCTAAGGGCGACCCTAAACCTTGATTAACACAAGAATGGACACTACTATTACTAACATCAAAATAGGATATTTCAGGTTTAGCAGTATCAGTCCAGTATATTCTATTAACAGATTGCATAAATTCACCCCCTTAAATTCACTACGACTTGTGAAGGATACCAAATTAAATTAGCATATATATAAATTATACCAAATACTATTATCATGGATGATTTAATCAAATTTTCAGCAAGACAAGTGTTTAATCTATTAAGATCAGGAGAAATAACTCCCTACGATCTTTTAAATGCTGCATTACTTAGAATCAAAGAAACTAATCCATATATTAATTCTATTCCTACTCTATGTATCGACCGCGCAGAAAATCAAATCAATAAGATGAAATCTACAACTGATACTAAAAAACCAAATGTTCCAATTGGATTTCTTTACGGAATCCCCCTTGTAATTAAAGACTTGACCAACGTAAAAGGTGTCCGTACAACAATGGGGTCTAAAATTTTTGCTGACCATATACCAAAAAAATCAGCTGAAATTGTAAAAACAATAGAAAAAAATTACGGAATTATACTTGGAAAATCAAATACACCAGAATTCGGTGCTGGAGGTAATACCTTTAATGAAGTTTTTGGGAAAACAAGAAACCCATGGAATACTAATCTATGCGCCGGAGGATCTTCTGGCGGTTCAGCGGCAGCTCTTGCTGCTGGCCAAGTTTGGCTTGCAACTGGTAGTGATCTGGGCGGCAGCTTACGGCAGCCTGCTAGTTATTGTTCTATAGTAGGATTACGACCTACACCTGGACTAGTACACAATGGACCAAAAACCTTACCTTTCGATAATCTATCAGTTGATGGTCCATTAGCTAGAAAAGTAGAAGATATTGCATTGTTTTTAGATACACTGTCTAAAAATAATATTTTTGCTCCGTCAACTTTATCCCATAATCATACTTCATTTTTAAATGCAATCGATAATCCAAAACTACCCAAACGTATCGCATTTTCTCATAACCTAGGAATTACCCCAATATCAAAAGAAATTGAACAGGTTTTCACTAACACTATCAAAAAACTAAGTAATATGGGTATAGAATTACAAGAGTCTGATATTGATTTTTCTCATGCTGAAAAAATCTTCGAAACCCTTCGAGCTGTAAATTATGTAGCATCGTTTAAATCTTTACCAAAATCTCATGTAGATATACTAAAACCAGAAATAGTATGGAATATTAATGAAGGTCTTTCACTAACAAGTGCTCAGATTGCAGACGCAGAAATAAAAAGGGGACAACTGGTTAATAAATTAATCTCATTTTTTAAATCATTTGACTTATTTATTTGTCCAACTGTAATTCTTCCACCATATGATGTTAACAAACGATATATTTCAGAAATAAATGGTAAAAAATTAGATAATTACATTCAATCATTAATTCTCGCATCTGCTCTTAGCCTTACAGCATGTCCAGTTATTTCTATTCCTTGTGGATTTACTTCAAATAATCTCCCCGTAGGATTACAAATCATGTCTAAATGGAATTCAGAAGCTTC
>CEUS01259248.1_pt1 | contig 11255 bp, 13 predicted proteins | sample 427031 | NCBI WGS metagenome assembly CEUS01 (sample SAMEA2622837, study PRJEB7988) | marine metagenome | biome: marine biome (ENVO:00000447); feature: marine epipelagic mixed layer (ENVO:xxxxxxxxx); material: "saline water (ENVO:00002010), including plankton (ENVO:xxxxxxxx)" | depth 140 m | reverse complement strand
CGCAGTCGAATGACCCCCTGGACATCCGTTCCCAAACTCACCGGCAACAGGACCCCTTCACCATTGTGATCCTCCTGCCTGCTCGAAGCCGGAATGTGGACACCTGGCAAGTCACACTCAATGTTGAACCAGCCGGTCCATCCAACGCATCTGTTGCCCAATCTGTCTCTGAGAATCGCCCTCAACGCTAGGGGAGATCCGGGCTCCCCTTTGGAGGGAGCAGAGACCTCCAACGAATGAGGAACGCCACTTGTGACCTCTAGCGACGGAAAAGCGCTCACAGGGAAGAACCGCTCGGGATAGGCCCTGCCGTCCGTGCAGACGAACACCTCGAATGTGGCCAATCCGGAGAAGGATGACGCGTAGGCCTTTCCGGCGGAAGAGCCGTATGCCAGGGTGACACGGTCTTGAGGCTTCAGAGGTGCGCGCTCGACATACAGTGTCACACCTGTCGTTCGGCCCTGCCCCGTGTGGAGATCGAACTCGCCAGCGGTAAACGGATCCACCGAAACCGAGATCGAACTGGAACCTGAGCTCCCTGACGCGCTCACGAAACCGGGTGCGTCGGGATTGTCGATTTGAGGAGGCGAGAACCCCTGGGGCATAGAAATGCGGATTGCAGATCCAGGTGGAAGGGGTTCCTCCTCCAGGGTGAACACCAGATCCCACTCTCCGAGATCACCTGCACCCACTCGGTTGTCGGGCGTTACGGCAACCGTACCATCAGCATATTTCACGTCTGCCATAGTGTGCTTTTACCTATACAAAGTGAAAAAAAATAGGGGCGCCTTACGCGCCCCAAGTATAACTTCACCCTCTAATCAAGTCAACGCATCTTTACTCGAAACCAACCACACACGGTGCGCAGACTTCACCTGCGTACCTCTTGATTCTTATCTCAGATCACCGTATGCATGCTTTCGCGAACAGGACAAAGTCGGAAAAGCTGACAATCCAATCTGTGTTGAAGTCGGCCGACATCCCCCCAGGCCGTCTCAAAAAGAATATCCCTCTTCAGAAGGGATATTATCAGAATTCTGATTCTCGAAATGTTTTTGTCCCAGAAACCTAAAAGTGGATGTTTGCCTGTCGCGAGGTTTGTCCATATATTCTGAAGTTCGCAAAAAGCCCCCCTAATGGGCCTAAACACTTAGAAAGGGCGATTAAATGCTATCCAGCCAAGAGGTAGAATTCTATAGAGAGAATGGGTATCTGGGTGTGGAAAATGTCCTGAGCCGCGAAGAGCTCGAGGTAATGAGGGGAGTGATTGACGAATTCGTGGAGAAATCCCGGTCGGTGACGCAAAGTGACAGTGTGTACGACCTGGAGCCTGGACACACATCGGAGAATCCCCTGTTACGTCGTCTAAAGGAACCTATCAAGCAACACGAAGTCTTCACCCAGACGTTGCATCACAAAAAGATCTTGGAGATCGTTTCCCAGTTGATCGGTCCGGATCTGCGGTGTAACGGTGACAAACTCAACATGAAATTGGCGGAATTCGGCAGTCCAGTGGAGTGGCATCAGGACTGGGCCTTCTATCCCCATACCAACGACGACCTCCTGGCCGTTGGAATAGCGATAGACAAAATGACTGAGGAGAACGGATGTCTCCTGGTTGTCCCGGGCTCCCACAAGGGCAGGATCTACGACCACCATCAGGACGGGTATTTCGCGGGCGCCGTCACAGAAGACGACTTCAATGACGCCGACGCCGTACCTGTCCTGGTAGGGGAAGGCGGCATCTCCATACATCACGTAAGGACCCTTCACGGATCATTGCCCAACACTTCCACCAACCCGAGGCGCCTCCTCTTGTATCAGTACTGTGCAGCCGATGCCTGGCCCCTCGCCCAGCCGGTTAAGTCGTGGGACGACTTCAATGCTACGCTCGTCACAGGAGAGGCGGTGCTGGAACCTAGGGTAACCGAGGTCCCTGTGCGAGTGCCTTTTCCCTCGGCGCCCAAATCGGGCTCCATCTACGAGATTCAGACTACACTCAAGAAACCTCTGTACGGCAAGAAGGTCGGCTAAAACCCATCACGCAGGTCAAAACAGATATGTCTCTCGACCATTTTGGAACAGCAGATTTTCAAAGAGATGGTTATGTCCTCCTAGAAAATGTCTTCTCCTCCGAGGAAGTCGACACAATGCTGGGTGCGGTCAAGGGGGGCTCGCGTGTTGCCGAAACCACGCGCGCGACGACCGACGCCTCGGGCAAGCTGGCAAAGCTAGCGATTTGGCACGAACTCGGGGACGACATCTGGACAGCGGTGTCCACCTGTCCAAGAATAGTGAATAACGTGCGGATACTTCTTGGAGAAGAAGCCGCCTTCTTCCACGGAAAGGTGATACTCAAGGAAGCCCAGGAAGGTGGCGCGTGGGAGTGGCACCAGGATTATGGATATTGGTATAACGCGGGTTTCATGTTTCCCCATCTCATCAGTGCCTTCATTGCACTGGACGACTGCAATCAGGAAAATGGCTGTCTCCAGGTCCTAAGAGGCTCGCACAAGCTTGGACGGCTGGACCACATCAAGATCGGAACCCAAACCTGCACCGATCCTCCACGTATAGCCCAGGTGGCGGACAAGCTTGAACGTGTCCATTGTGTAATGTCGCCCGGCTCAGTGCTCTTCTTCCACTGCAACCTGCTGCACACGTCTGCCACAAACACTTCGAGTGAGCACAGAAGATCGTTCATTATCTGCTACAATGCGCTGAACAATCCACAGCTGAATGACAACAAAACCGAAGATCTCGTCCCCTGTCCCGTATCTTCAGACGATGCAATACTCGCGTATCGACAGTGATTGGGATCGCACAAACCCGCCGGAACTAATGCGACAAAGCCCCTGGATCAGAAAAATCCAGGGGCTTTCCCGTGCTCGGTAAAACAGACCGGTCTATCTCAACGTGAGAGAAGCCCAGTCCCGGACCGAAGCGGCTTAAACACCTCTTTCATCCACGCGAGTGCGGACGTGACATTGTCGGTGACCGCGATGTCGGATGACTGTAACACATTCGTCTGCATCCTCGAGTCAAACAGAGTAATGGTCTGGGCCAGCGTGGAGTTTGCGCCAATACAAATAACCCCGACCAAAGCCAGGAAATTTAATTTCCATGTGCTCATGTGGACCTCAAGAATGGGCCTGTTTCTTGGAAGTATATACCTCCCCCTCTCTTACTATCAGCAGAAAGGTTTAGGAACTTTGCCAGCTTTTTTACGAAAAAAAAGGGAAACGCCCTAGAACGGGTATTTTTCGGGATGTCCCACCACAGACTACCACACGTCTTTCAATTCAGATTCGACCTGATCGTCTTTGCAACCGCACGCCCGAGTATCGCGGAGCCCTCTTCGGTGAAGTGGACTCCATCCTGAACCAGCAATCCATCTCGCCCTGCACACATAACTACATCATACAAGTTGTGAATAGGGACCCCCACTCTGTCACATTTCGTCTTCGCTAGTGCATTGTAGGCGATCACGTCCGCCTCAAAGCGATCGAAGCCTTTTCTCTCGTGATGCCAGGACTCGTTCACAGGGGTGGTTTGCGCCCAGATCACCTTGGCGCTGGTACCCCGGATCAGGATCTGTAGAATCTTCTCAACATTCTCGGCGTATTCCTCGGGCGACACAGCCTTGTGGTCCTCTCCGAACTCCGTCTTGAGATCGTGCAAACCGCAGTTTATGTGAATCAGATTGGGCTTGCGTTCGACCGCCCACTCCACCAAATTCTCGAGGACATTCCGGCTGTTCCCCCCATTCAGACCAGGTGCCCACACCACCGCCTCATCCTTCAGCTCCTGTCGTACAGTCTCCTGGTAACCCATTCTAATGGAGTCGCCAATCAAGATAACCTGATTCATGCCACCCTCCCTTAATAATCGTGAATATAGCTGTCACCTTTGGTCTAGCCTTCACCGATCCCCAGGATCTTTGCCAATACAGGTCCAAGACGCTCAGCCATTCGTGCGAACCCGAGGTCATTCAGATGCCCGCCATCCACGGCGCCGTCGGTGAAATCACTCCACAAATAGTCACTCGCATCCAGAAGATATACACTCTGGTAGCCACCCGCTTTACGCTCAGTGACCGCACTGGAGATGATCCGTCGTTTCTCGTTCACACCCTTCTGGTGATTGGTGGACCACAGTTCGGCGTTGTAGAAGATCGGTGTTGTCGCCAGAAGCTGAATCTCTGGTCGCCCTTCACGCAACACATCCAGGAACGGGACGAACCTGTCGCCTAGTTCCTCAATGGACGTGTTCTGACCCACGTCGAGAACGTAGCAGCAAGCTTCGATCTCAGCCAACCTCTCAGCGACCTCCTGTTCACACTGAATCCAAAATTCGCGTAGTCAAGATTCCAGGCTCTACCGATCATTCCCTAGTAGCTCAGACCCAGCCTGAAGGCACACCCGCCTTGCTTGATCGACGTCCCGTAATAGACGGTCGGACCGGGAAGACGGAAGGCCTAGGGCTCCTCGAATCTTGCTTCGTCGTCAACCCCAACTTCGAGGATCTCCACAGGTCCGTACAAAGGCAAATAGATACAGACGTTCCTAAACTCGGAGCCGTATCGGAGAACAAAGACAACTCAACTTCCCCACCCTCTTTACCGGGAATCCTGGCGGACCAGCACTTACCGTTCACGTAAGTGGATATCCCGTGAGCGATGTACTGGGTCATCTTCGTCCGAATGCCCAACTTCGGAAACCTGGCCCGCACTTAGAGTGAGCCCGTCCGGGTTCTCAATCGGATGCGTTCCCCGGCCATCTACTTTCCGGCCTCGAAGAAGTCGGCAGGTAACGTGCTCTGCATTCGCTCAGGGAAGCACCACAGTTGTGGTGCGCTTTCCTCGAACCAGGGAAAACCACATACCTGCAACGATTCATTGGGGAAATCCAGCCAATTCATAGTGTCACCTCTGCTAAGTGCATTCGTTCACGCTCACCGTTTCAATTCGAGGGTTGCCTCAGCCTTGGGACATCGTCCCTTCACCATCCAACCCAGGCGGCCAAGGGCGTGTCCGTCAAGCTGTCGGTTGGCAGGGTCGTGATCTGTCCAGGTCTCGAATATCCAGTCCATTTCTGCGCACATTTGTGCTAGGTCGGCTTCGTCAAAAACAGACTCCAGCCTGAGAAACCCGTTCTCCTTGTAACTCGCAGTTTGCGCTTCTGTAAGCATCGCTTCCTCGGTTTACATTTATTTATAATCTTACTGACAATAATCCTGACGTATGGAAAATTTGTTATCGAAATGAGATTTCGACATTCCAATATGTTGTTATATTATTAGATATTTATCATATCCCTAACGTATAATTTTATAACATAGTACCTAATAATACTTTAATCGCCTTCGAATATCAAACTTCGTATTCCACCCAGGAACCCAGACAACCGTGACCCCGACGGACGTGAAGCACTCCCTTCGCTGGTTCGGCGATATAACCGGATACCGAGTGCATCCCCTTCTCCCCATGCCGACAGATTCCCGCAGGGTCTCCTGAGTGATCCGCAAGAATCCCCTTCATCGTGTCCACAGTGATCTCTCCTAATTGTGCCTCAACCAACTCGCCAATGCGGTCCAGTCTGGGGCACGAGTCCGCCAGGGTGTTGTCTTCGTATTCCTGGAACGCGTCGGTGAGATAGTGGTTGGTATGTAACAGTATGTCCGGGTTCTTGCCAAAGAACCTCGAAACCCCGTCGGATCTGATCTCGACATCGGCGATCTCACCCGAGCCACTGCAGAACACCATATTTCCCGCAGAACACGCAGGATGTGCCTCGAGGACTTCAACACACTGCGTCAGATTTTCCTGCTCCAAGATTATCCGTTTTAAGGGGTAGTGGGGAAGTGCCGGCCGCCACGGGCAATTGTAGAGACCGTTGGCAAAGTGGGCTACGCCGTTGGAGTTCATGCCTGCGTAACCCAGTTGTCCGGCAAAAGTGAACATCACCACCCTGGGTCTGCCGTCCGAAGGTTTCAGGTGAAGAACAATGCCCACATCGCCGAACTCCGGGGGAAGATCCTGATTCTGTCCTGCGAGCGCATTACCGTCCGCGGTTGCACTTCTTGTAACGGCAAATGCTGTACAGCCATCCGCAGACACTTCGCGTGCAGCCTCTCCCCTTGCCTGGCACAGCAGGGCTTCTTCCAAAGTGATTTTCGCACCTTCGGACAATCCCCGCACTTCATCCATCAGGTTCGTACTCAGGCTTTCAATGAGGGGCTGAAAAAGCATCGCATTCCTGCAAAGTACATCTCTTGACTTACCCGTTTGTCGCTCAATCCATAGCAAATACTTCTCAATCAACTCGGAGGCTTGTGCCCCGTGTTGGTACCCCATCTCATAGCTGCTGCCGGACGCAACAATCAACGGGAATTTTTGCTTTTCCATAGCCGGTCCTTTGTTCCGGTATCCAACCACCGTTTACGGATCTCCTGCCGCCAGAACGCCCTTTCCGTTACGATCGGGAACAAAACACCCCCCAATGCCCTCGATGCCGGAAGCAGTCCTGACGCGAACCAAAACCCACGCGCCATTTGGGTATTCGTAAGACTTCAGCAAAGTTGTCTTGATCTCGGTGGTCTGCATATTTGAATCCTCCTGACAACTCCCTGAAGGGGATGTGCGAAGTAGCCTCCAACTCTGAATTAATGGAGCAAGATCTCTTTCCAGAATATGGGAAGTAGGGTAGGATGGTTCTGTACCTGTTCTGGACATTTACCATGCCCGTGTCGGGTCCTCCATTCCTTCATCCGGTCATCGGGGAGAACAGGGCCTGGCAGATTTCCCTACAGCTCCTTTCTTGAGACCATGCAAAATGGGCGAGATGTCCCCGCCTATTTGGTTTCCGTTGGAAAAACCTCGGATTCTACCCACTGTGTACTTCGATATCTCGATCGACTCCAGTGAGGGGTATCTCTGTCCAGGCCGCTTTCTTCGCGTGTGAGGCATGAAAACCAACGATCGCCTCCAGGGTCCGAACTGCCTCACCCGTATCGTAAGGAAATCCATCCCCTGTGTCCAGCCACTCGACAATCTCTCCTGCCGCTCTGTCCATCGATGACACACCATCAGATACCACTGGCCAGTGGTCACTTCTCCCGTCGCTGTAATCCAGAGTGACCTCTTTGGCACTCAACCTGGCTCTGCCTTCCTTCCCGTTCAGGCAGATACTGGGAGGCACTGTTGCGTAATCCGCTGCGTCCACTGTACAGATCAATCTATCTCCCAACCTGAGCATCCCCCACCCACCCGGATCAGTGAACGCTTCACCCCTGCAGTCCGGCTTTCCTGCCAGATCCAGATGCCCGGACACCGCCTCAACGGCCTGTCCGGTAAGCATCTGAATCGCATCGATCATATGGGTACCCACATTGCCAAGCCTTCCGCTGCCCCATTGCAGACTTGCGGAAGTGAGTTCTCCCAGTCCGCCGCCTAACACCAGGTCTCTCAGGCGACGGCAGTTGGGGTGAAATCTCATATTGTGATTGATCACCAGGAGAGCTCCGGCTTCTAAACAGGCTTTGTACATGCGTTCTGCATCGTGCACAAGAGTAGCGATGGGTTTTTCACAGTAAATGGCCTTGGGGCCCTGTTCCACACAAGCCACCACGATCTCCGCGTGCACCGGCGCATACGTTGCCACCCCCACGATGTCAAGAGACTCGTTCGCCAGCATTTCTGCCCAGCCCGAGTACGTCTTAACACCAAATCGCGTCTGGAACCGCTCGCGTCTCCCTGCATCCCGGCTGGAACCGGCAACCAGATCGATTCGAGGATGATTCACGAATGCATCCACATGCGTACCATCCAGATCTTCGACACGTTGCCCCAGAGCGTCACCGGAGACCTGATCGGCCCCACCTATGAAACCCAGACCAATTATTCCGGCTCGGAATTTCGAGTCGGCCATGCGCAACCTCCCATGTTCAAAGTATCTGAAGCAACTCCACTTCGAATATCAGTGTGGCATTTGGGGGAATGGCACCTGAACCTGTCGACCCATAGGCCAGGGCCGCAGGAATCACGAGTTGACGTTTCCCCCCGACCTTCATCGTCGCCACACCCTCATCCCATCCCGCGATCACTCTGCCCGTTCCCAGTACAAAGGAGAAGGGTTGATTGCGATCCACGGAACTGTCGAACTTGACATTGTTCGTCAACCATCCCGTATAATGAACGGAAATAGTCTGTCCGATACCGGGAGTTGCACCGGTACCCACGACGAGATCGAAATATCTCAGTCCTGATCCGGTTGTGATATAGTCTGCGTCAGCCACCTGAGTGGGCGGAGTGCCCGTTTCAACTTCGGTAGGTGAATCACTGCCACAGGTGATCGCAGAAACCAGTAGCGTGAGAAGAGTAAGACATCTGAATAGTGTAGATCCAATCACTATTGTATTCTCCAACCTTCGGCCAGGTGTCGTGATCCATCGTCGCCGAAATAAACTTATGGATTCAGCAAGTCTCTGTCTGCGATTAGGACTCCGTCTTCGTCTGCATATAAGTACATGCCGGGACTGAACACCAGTCCCGCAAAGCAAACTATAACGCCTTGTACGCCTTTTCCTTCCTTCTTGCTTCGCTTTGGTAAAACGCCCAGTGCCTTGAGCCCAACCCCTATCCTAGCGACCTCGACGGAATCGCGAATGTAACCGTTCACCACGATGCCGGCCCAACCGTTGTCGCAGGCAATCTGGGCAACCTGATCGCCTATAAGGGCACAGGCTGTGGATCCGCCACCTTCCACCACAAGTACTCTCCCAGCACCTTCCGTCTCCAGAATCCCACGCACCAGCACATTGTCTTCGTGAACTTTGACTGTAACGATTTCGCCACCAAAGGCTTTCACCCCACCAAGATCCTTGAAAACCGGCTCTGCGATTTGCACTTCATCTTCGTTCTCGTCGCATAGATCTGTGGTCTTGATGCTCATAGCTCACGCAAACCTTTCCAATCAATCCAGTTCCAGGGCTCGCCACATATACCAGCTTGCGACAGACCTGTAGGGCCTCCACTTTTCCCCGTGGTCTATCACAGCGGCGGGTTCCGGCAAATCGTCCAGGGCATAGGTCAATTGGAAGCCCTTCCTGACACCGAGATCACCTGCCGGCATCACATCAGGCCTCCGCAGGTAGAACATCAGCATCATCTGGACAGTCCACTCCCCTATCCCCCGCACCTCTGTCAGACGACTCACAATTTCATCGTCCTCCATTCTCCGTAGTTTCCTAGCAGAGGGTACAACACCTTCCAAGGTTTTTCGCGCAAGATCTTGTACCGATGCAATTTTCGCCCATGACATCCCGGCCGCTCTGAGGTGCATATCGGGAAGTTTCAAGAGTTTGTCGGGTGTCGGACCACCATTGTCCGGAAATAATGCAAGGACACGCCCGTGGATGGTTGAGGCCGCCTTCCCGGACAACTGCTGGTAGATGATGGACTGCATCAGGTTCTGGAAGGGTTCGACCTTGCCTCGACGCTCGTGTCGGAAGGGACCAACCTGCTCGATCAGTTTGCCCAGCTTCCTGTCGGATTTGGACAATACTCTGATTGCCTCTTGGGAGTCAAATCCCAAGCGTATCCTCCTAGGTCTTCAGGCCCATTGCCAATGCCGCTGCACCCATGATTCCAGACTTGCCACCCAATTTCGCTAGAAGCACCTTGAGATGAGGACGGTGTACAGGCATCAGGAAACGGTCAGCTTGTTCTCGCAGCGGGCGCAGAAGCACAGTACCTGCCTTGCAGACGCTGCCCCCGATCACGATGCCATCCGGAGCGAAAGCGTTCATCGATGTGGCTACTCCCATACCGAGGTAAACGCAGATCTCATCCACAAGTTCCAACGCAAGCCTGTCGCCTTTTCTGGCTGCGTCGAATACCCCTTTCGCTGTAATATCCCCGAATCTTGACTTCCTGATCACCTTGCCCCTTTTGGGTTGACTTGACACGGCCTCCTCAGCCCGTCTTCCTATTGCAGTGCCGGAGCACAATGCCTCCAGACATCCCCTGTTCCCACAATCGCAGAGCGGTCCATTCGGGAGAATCGGCACGTGTCCCAGTTCACCGGCATTTCCATCGGACCCGCGATAGATCTCTTTGTTGATAATGATCCCACCTCCGATGCCTGTCCCGATATTATAGTAAACCAGGTTCCGGAATCCCTTACCTGCCCCATACACGAACTCGCCGAGGGCACCCATGTTCGCATCGTTGTCAACCACGGCAGGAATACCCAACTCATACTTGAAGATCTTAGGCAACATCACGTCATCCCAACCGGCCACGTGCGTGGAATTGATGATGCTCTGTGCCTCGAAATTCACCGGACCGCCAAAACTGATCCCGCACGCGGTCACATCGTTTGATTCTGCCAGACCCCTGCTGTCTTTGAGGATGTTGGCGATCATCCATCCGGCACCACCCGTCCGATCGGTTGAGCGGGTCACCCTCTTCTGCATCTTGCCATCGCCAGAGACCAGCGCGAGACTGAAATTCGTACCTCCAATATCAACCGCGAGAACCATAGTCCCTCACCACCCGTCGTCAGTCCATTAGGCCATTTGATCGCAGGTAATCCACGGAGTCTTCCACCCGTTTCTCCACACCCTCACGAGACAGCTCTTCCCCTCTTATCCCCTCCAGCTCCATCGTATACAGACCGTTTGCTCCCTTGTCGGCAAAACACTTGAAAATTGCAGGAAAGTTCACAACCCCTTCGCCAAGGGCGGGAAAGTGCCAGGTTTCGTATTCGCCATTCGTATCCTTCAAATGAACGGCGCCCACATAATCCACAACACGTTCGAACTGTTCTACCGCGTCCACATTGTGGTTGTAGTAATACACATTTGCTGTATCGAAATTGATACGTATGTGCGAGTGGTTAACACCTGCCATTGTCTCCAAAGCCACGTCGGCATTCGTAATCATATCCGGATGTGTTTCCATTGCAACCACAATGCCCCGTTCCCCGGCTGCGTCGCCAATGTCCTGTAGTTTGCCGTAGATGTAATCTTTGTCGATGCCCCCTGACTTGACACTGGAAAAGACCACGCCTACACCCATTTCTGATACCGTATCGAGAGAATGGACGAAACGCTGGACAGCGTCATCGGCATCCATCTGACAACTGACGATCACGCTGGTAGCTGTCAGACCGTACCGGTCCAGCTCCCCCTGAACTGCAGAAATCTCATTCCTCTCCGGTAATGGAATCTCAACATTCGTCAACCCGATTCTG
>CEUS01221855.1_pt1 | contig 11255 bp, 10 predicted proteins | sample 427031 | NCBI WGS metagenome assembly CEUS01 (sample SAMEA2622837, study PRJEB7988) | marine metagenome | biome: marine biome (ENVO:00000447); feature: marine epipelagic mixed layer (ENVO:xxxxxxxxx); material: "saline water (ENVO:00002010), including plankton (ENVO:xxxxxxxx)" | depth 140 m | reverse complement strand
TAAAGCTCCAATTTTGTCCAGTCGATGAACATCTCTCGGTTGTCGTCCGAGAATTCTCCTGGGATGGTCAAATCTTGAACAGCCTTTTCAAAGGGCTCTTTTCCGACTCTATCGAAGTAGGCGTTAAATTCTTCGCCATCCTCTCGCCCTTGCTGGTAAAGGTTCAGCCACCGTTGCACAGCATCTGGCGTTCGCTTTGCAGGAAGTCTGAGCTTTAGCTGCGTGCCTACCCGGATTTTCCCGTTTCCTTCTTCGTAGCCCCCGCCGATGAATGCGTGATATGCGGGCAGCTGATGGCCTTCCACTTTCATAGCAGCCCCATGGAACCCGATGTTGCCAAGGTGGTGTTGACCGCAGCTATTTGGACAACCGCTCATCTTGATGTGCAGCTTGGCGACTAGTGGGTCAACTACTCCCATGTCAGTCACTCGTTCCTGGATGGCGCGATTAAGTCCCATTGAACTAGTGATCCCAAGTTTGCAGCTGTCTGTGCCGGGGCAGCTAACAACGTCTGTCAACGTGCTCGCGCCTGCTTCCGCTAGGTCGAGTTCCACCAGCTTAGAGTAGACCTCGTAAAGGCTCTCATCTCTTACCCAGCGCAGAACCATATTCTGTTGCACCGTTGTGCGGGCATTGCCGCCGCAGTATTCCCGCATGAGATTTGCGATGCCGTGGAACTGCTCGGGGTTGAGGTCCCCACGTGTGATTTTGACTTCTACTGTGCTGAATCCTTGCTGTTTCTGCGCCTTCACATTTGACGTCACGAACTGCTTGAATGCCTCAGAATTGTTGCTGGGCTGCTCATAGGAATCTCGTCGACTAGGAGCACGTTCCTCCTCGTTGTCGAGGAATAGGAGGCGCTCCGGGCTGAAGTCACGCTTGGCCCAATCCTGCGCTAGTTCGTCGTCGACCATTTCCAAAAATCGGTCTGGGCCGATGCGGTCAATAAGGACCTTGATTCGGGCCATCGCGCGGTTCTTCCGAAGCATGTCTGCTGCGTTGAATATTCGGATGACTGCCTCGCTAACTTTCAGGTACTCGTCTAGAGGTACGAACTCTCGTACGACGATCGCCTGGCGCGGCATGATTGCAAGTCCTCCCCCGCAAACCATTTTGAAGCCCTTTACTCCATCCTGAATACGAGGAATGAAGCCGAGGTCGTGAATTCCAGTGATTCCTACGTCCGTGTCGTCGGCGCTGAAGGCTACCTTGAACTTGCGGGGCAATAACTGTGTTAGAGGGTTACGAAGCCAGAACCGTGCGAAGGCTCCGGCATATGGTGTAACGTCAAAGAGTTCTCCTGTGGTCACACCTGCCCAGGGGTCGGCGGTTACGTTGCGTACGGTGTTGCCGCAGGCTTCGCGTGTTGAAAGCCCTGTACTTGCCAAAAGGCGAAGCACAGCTGGCATTTGCGAGAGGGGGATGTGGTGGAACTGGAAGTTCTGGCGGGTTGTGATATGTCCCTTACGTAGCGGTGCGAAGCGACTGGTAAGCTCGCCAAAGGCATCCATTTGTTCTGGTGTAACTCCGCCGAAGGGCAGCTTCACTCGGGTCATTTGAACGTTTGCTTGGCGCTGACCGTAGACACCCTGCTTGAGGCGGTATCCTTGGAAGACCGCCTCCTGCTCATAACCACCCGCTAAGAAGCGCGAAGCCTCGGTTTCGAAGTCGTCGAGCTCTTCGGCTAGGATTGGCAAGACCTCACCGGGAGCATTTGTTTGGACGATAGTCTCGACTGCGCGCATCTACGCTGTCCTTTCGTGGCAGACCAGAGACAAAGGTCTGCCCGCGGGGCTGCTGATGTGTCAACCGACTGTAGCATGTAGTACTCCACCCGTCGTTGCTCGCAAAGCATGTTGTTGATAATGTTGAGTGACGAACTCAGCTTTATGCGGAGGTGTCCAGCTGTGTCCCTCACTGCTGCCCTCGACGAAGCCGCGATTGCTGCCCTCAACCAACGTTTCGAAGTTGCCAGCCCGGAGGAGATTGTGCTCTGGGCAGTTGAGGAGTTTGGTGATGGGCTTTCGGTGGGTGCTAGCTTCGGTGGGCCTACCGGTATGGCTATTCTTCACATGGCTGCGGCCTTAAAGCCAAATGTTCATGTCTTTGTTCTCGATACGGACTATCTCTTCGAGGAAACTCAGGAAACTCGCAAACGCGCTACTTCGGTTCTCGGTCTGACAAACGTCCAGGTCTACAAGTCGAAGCTAAGCCATGAGGAGCAGAGCGCTGAGTATGGTGCTGCTCTTTGGATGCGTGACCCGGACCTTTGTTGTGACGTGAGAAAGGTGGAGCCCAACCATCGAGCTCTCGAAAGTAAGTCTGCTTGGATAGCTGGGCTCCGCCGTGACCAGTCCGATGGGCGCTCCGACGTCCCTATCGTTGGTTGGAATGACAGATTTGGACTCATCAAGATCAACCCCCTTGCCTGTTGGACCGAAAAGCAGACTTGGGACTACATCGTGAAGCACGATGTTCCGTACAACCCACTGTTGGACCAGGGATTTGTCAGTATTGGTTGTTACAACTGCACCGTTCCTGGCAAGCAAGGTAGACAGGGTCGCTGGGAAGGTTTTGAAAAGGATGAGTGTGGCTTGCATACCTAAGCCAGCCCTAGCCAATGATTTTTGCTTGGCGGCTGCATGGCCGCCTTCTTGACGCGGAATAGAGCGTCGTTAAACCACTAGTGCAGTCAGGTAAAGGAGCAAAACCAATGTGTCTGGAGAAAAGTCGATGAGCAACCAAGGGTTTGTGGTCTGGTTTACAGGCCTTTCGGGATCTGGGAAGAGCACGCTTGCTGAGGCTCTTGCCCCTGCTCTTCGTGAGCGTGGTCTAAACGTTGAGATTTTGGATGGCGATGTGGTTCGCACCAACCTTTCCAAGGGGCTTGGTTTCAGTAAGGAAGATCGTGACACCAATATCCGACGGATCGGTTTTGTTGCAGGTCTCCTCGCACGCAACGGGGTAGGTGTCATTACTGCTGCCATATCGCCCTATAAGGACATCCGCGATGAGAGCCGTGCAATGGTCGAAAGTGACGGTGCGGTCTTTGTTGAGGTGCACGCTGCTGCAACCGTCGAGCAATGTGAGGCCCGCGATGTAAAGGGTCTCTACGCGAAAGCCCGAGCTGGCGAGATAAAGGGCTTCACTGGGATTGATGACCCCTATGAGGAGCCCCCGAATCCCGAGGTGCGTTGTGAGACTGGCCTTGATGCTCCTGACATCAGTCTCCAGCAGATCATCGACCACCTTGAATCTCAGGGACTAATAAATGGGGGACGATCATGAGCATCTTAGGAGAGCCATATGGCGGCACTCTCGTGAATCTTCTTGTAACGGGAGATGAGCGGGAGGAGCTTGGGCGCCGAGTGTCAGAACTTCCTACGATTGAGCTTGACTCTCGGACCATCAGTGACTTTGAGCTTCTCGCCAATGGGGGCTTTAGTCCGCTTACTGGCTTTATGGCTGAGGCTGATTACCACTCTGTTGTGGATAGCATGACCCTCTCAAGCGGGCTTCCCTGGTCCATCCCCGTGACACTCTCGGTTTCTGAGTCTCGTGCCGGCGAGCTAACCCCTGGTGTTAGTGCTTGCTTGCGCGATGAGCAGGGCTTGCCGTTGGGTGTTATCGAAATCCAGGATGTCTATAGGCGCGATAAAACTCTAGAAGCGGAGAAGGTTTTCCGAACCACTGATGAGGCTCACCCTGGGGTGGCTGCTCTCTATTCGTCGGGAGATATTGTGCTTGGTGGCGCAGTGCAGGCAATACGATTGCCCGCTCACAATAATTTCCCAGCTCATCGGCTCACTCCTATGGAAACCCGGGCTTCCTTTGCTGAGCGGGGGTGGCGCACTGTTGTGGGCTTCCAAACTCGCAATCCCATCCATCGGGCGCATGAGTACCTAATAAAGGTAGCCCTTGAGGGTGTAGATGGCGCCCTTATTCATCCCCTCGTTGGCGATACGAAAGATGACGATATTCCGGCTGATGTTCGTATGCGGTGCTACCAGGTGTTAATGGACCGGTACTTTCCTGAGGATCGTGTCGAGCTCTCTGTTTTGCCTGCCGCGATGCGCTATGCGGGTCCGCGCGAAGCGATCTTTCACGCCATAATGCGCAAGAACTACGGGTGCACGCATTTCATTGTCGGGCGCGATCATGCTGGGGTGGGCAACTACTACGGCACATATGACGCCCAGCGGATCTTCGACGATATTGACCTCGAGGCCCTTGGGATTCAACCGCTGTTTTTCGAGCATGCCTTCTGGTGTCTTCGCAGTGGTGCGATGGCCACTACGAAGACCAGTGCGGCTGAGCCTGAAGAGAGGCTTTTCCTCTCCGGGACTAAGGTGCGTGAGATGCTTGCTAATGGTGAGGATTTGCCTGTCGAGTTCACGCGGCCGGAGGTTGCTGCGGTCCTAATGGAGAGCGCCCGGAGCGCCTGAGGTGGAGCAGCGGGTTCGTCCCATCGATGGCGAAGACGCGCCTGCTGCAAGCAAGCCTCCTTGGGTGGGCTTGGCCTCACTCTCCCGCCTGGGGTTTGGCCTTGTAGGGCTTGTCCTATTTGGCCTTGCCTTGGAAATCACCCGAGTGGGTGCCTCCTCACTTATACCGTTGCTTTCCGGTGTCGGGGTAGAGGGGGTTTTTAACGGACTTGGTTTTGGTTGGCTTTTTGCCTATGTGGCGCTGAGTGGCTCTCCTGTCGCTGCCATCGGTGTCACCCTGCTGTCGGAAGGCGTTCTCCACGAGACTGAAGCTTTTGCCGTAATCGCTGGTTCCCGTCTTGGTGCTTCGTTCGTAGTCCTGGCCGTCGGCTTTATTGCTTTCCGTTTCGGACGCCGTAGTGGGGACGGAATTGGTATCGGCATAGTAGCGATGCTCGTTACCTTTACGACTCAGGGGCCGGCCGTGGCCTTGGGGTTTTTGTTTCTCCAAAGGGGTTGGCTGGATGGAGTGAGGCCAACTGCGCCGGAGGTTCTTTTACAGGGCACTGAAGCTGTATTTGGGCCTATTACGGGTGGCCTTGAGGCGATTTTTCCCGGTGGCCTAATTTTTGTCGTTGGAGTGGCGGTGTTGTTAGTCTCATTCGCCGTATTCGAACGAGCTCTTCCTCAACTGGAGGGTGAGGCAGAGGGGATTCGTCGCCGGCTTGATGTCTTTAATCGCCGCCCCCTTATGTTTTTGATGGGCGTAATCATTACGCTGACGACTCTTAGCGTAGCGGTGTCGTTGACAGTGCTTGTGCCCTTGGCCCTTCGTGGCTATGTACGTCGGGAGCACATCATTCCTTATGTGTTAGGAGCCAATATAGCTACCTTCATCGATACCCTCGCCGCTAGTGTTTTGGTCGGGGGAGGCGCTGGCATTGCCGTCGTGCTTGCGCAGATGGCATCCACGATGGTCGTTGCGGGGTTCGTGCTCACGGTGCTTTATGGTCCTTACCGCACTGCTATTCTGACCAGCGAACGCTGGATCGCTGCGTATCCCCGACGGCTAACTGGCTTTCTTGGATTGATTGTTGCTGTTCCGGTCGGTTTGCTCTTGGTCTAGCGAGCTAATTCCTCGAGTATCGCTAATGCACTGCTTAGGGAGGCAGCATTCTCGCTGCCCTCAAGATGAACGCTTAGTACGAACTGCTTTCGTGCTGTGATTACCGCATAGCGAATACGTCCTTCGTTTTCTTCTACCCGAAATCCTCGGGTTCCTTTGGCATCTGGCAGATCAACTTCTGGAATGCTTTTCCCCTCCGAGAGCGGAATACCTGCAACTGTGACGCTCAGCCAGGAGGTTTCTGCTGGTAGATTAGTGACGAATCTAGAAGCATCGACCGGGTTTTCAAAAACTAGCACCTGGCATACCACCTCGACAGCCTGATCATCTTGTAGGCCGTCTAGGCGTTCTTTCCAGAAGGTGAAGTAGCCACGATCTACTCCAGCTGCGGCAAGTTTTGCATCTTCTACCTCGCGTCCCAGCTCGCTGCGAGATAGGTTGCCGAATGTGAGGAGTTCATACCCTTTGGGAAGGTGTTCTTCCTGGCAGGTGTGCTCGGCGAGCATCTCTGGAGCAGGCCCCGTGCAGGCTCCTAGCAGCGCTAACGCACCGGCAGCGCCTAACCCAGCGCAAAGCCAGGTTGCTCTAATTTTCGTCGAAAGAAAGGTCTGGCTCAGGGCCGATCAGTCCGTGTTTGGTTGAGTACCGTTCCACCGCCACTATGAGCGCGAAAAAGGGAATGCAGCATATGAGTGCTCCCAAGCCCCAGAACCAGAAACCTCCGATGAAGAACAGAATGCCTGCTGCTGTGAAGAACGACATACCGATAATTGAGAGAATGCGTCCAGCTACTACGTAGGGTGAAATAGGTGCCTTCAACATGACGAATTCCCTTTCGGGCAGCTAGCTGTCACGATGCTATTCTGTTCACCCACTGTGGACTTCCATGTTTGTATAAAGCCCGCATCCTCTAATAGTTCACTTATGCGGGATGGTGTCCGGTTCTCACCGCCAAGGAGCGCCATAGTCAGACCGCTAACTGACGCATGTTCGGGGCCGGTAAGGTTTTCGGCTAGCATGGGCTCTATAACAATAATTGTTCCCTCTGGTTGGATCGCCTTCCTGCACGCTCCCAAGATGTGTTGGCACTCTGCTGTATCCCAGTCGTGCAAGATGTTGGCTAGTAGTAAAACGTCGTGTCCTGTCGGTAGTTTGTCATCGAAAAATGATCCTGCGATAAAGCTGCAGCGCTTTTCTAGTTCCAGCTGTGTAATGCGCTCTTCTGCAAGCGGCCGCACGGCTTCTAGGTCGAAGATGCTTGCCTCCAATGTAGGGTGCTTCTTCAGTAACTCGATGGTGTAACCGCCGCTGTTCCCCCCAACGTCTAGGAGCCTTCGGAACTTCGAGAAGTCAACTGCATTTAGGAGGAATTCGGAACCGGTTACAGCGTTCGCTAGCATTCCCTCAGCGAACCAGCGGTGGTCATCTGCGTGGAATCTTCCGAATAAGTCTGCCTGGCCCTTATTGCTGATGGGACTCCCGCTCTCGAGGGCATCTCCGAGATGTCCTATTTGGTCGTGAAATCCCCAGAAAAGTAGTGATCTCCCTCCGATAAAACGTGGACTTGAACGCACGAGGAAGTGTTCGGTAATAGGAGTTGATTTAAAGCGGCCTCGCTCGTCCCGTTCTGCCAATCCTTGGTTAGTCAAGAAGGCGAGTAAAGCTGGTGCTACTCGTGGCGCTAGTCCTAGTTCCTCCATTGTGAGGGGCCCGTTCGCGAGGCGTTCAAACATATTGGTACGTAGGCAGAAAGCGAGGGCCTGAGCTCGGATTGCCCCATCCTGGAGTGCGTAGATGCGCAATCTTTCGGATTCGAAATTTTCGTTCAGAGATGGCATCCTTTGCCATTCTCCCGTGGGCAGGAGGAGCAGGCTAGCCCCACTGTCGCTAGCCAAATACGAACCAAATGGCGGCGATTACGCTAAGGCCGATCACTATCCAGGCTCCTATCGAAAGGGCAGCAGCAGCATCTTCATCGGAATCGTGTTTGATCCAAGACCATACAAAGAAGGGCAACAGCACAATCCCAACTAGAAAAGACATATGGGCCAGTCTAGCGAGGTAATAGGGGCGCGGTACGCCAGCTCGCGTTAAAGTGCGAGGCATACCTCCGGAGGTCGAACCTGTGGACTTTTGCAGCTACGAGAAAAAGGGCCGTGTCGCGTACATCACTATTACCCGCCCGGAGGTAATGAACTCACTCCACGTTTACGCCAACCTAGAGTTGCATGAAGTTTGGGAGGACTTCGCAAACGATGATGACCTATGGATCGCGGTCTTCACGGGGGAGGGGTCTCGGGCTTTCAGTGCGGGCAACGACCTTAAGTTTAGCGCTGAGGTAGCTCGGCTTCCTGCTAGCGAAAGACCCACTGCCCGCTGGCCGGGTACTGGGTTTGGTGGACTAACTAGTCGGTACAACCTCCATAAACCACTTGTCGCCCGCGTTAACGGGTACGCCCTAGGTGGTGGCTTTGAAATGGCTCTTGCCTGTGACATTATCGTCGCGGCAGACCACGCCAGGTTTGGTCTTACAGAGCCTAAGGTTGGGCTTATTGCTGGAGCGAATGGCGTCCATCGACTGCCTCGCCAGGGACCACTCAAGGCAGTGATGGGTCATATGTTGACTGGTCGCCATATGACTGCTCAGCGTGCTTATGAGCTTGGGATAGTTAACGAAGTTGTTCCTGCAGACGAACTTGATGAGGCTGTTGACCGCTGGGTAACAGATATTCTTAGCTGCGCCCCTCTGTCGGTGCGTTCCACTAAGGAGACTGCTATGCGCGGCCTTGAGATGGCTCTACCAGATGCTGCCCAGACGGTCTTTACTTGGGAAATGCGGCGGCGACAGTCCCCCGATGCGATTGAAGGTCCCCGCGCCTTTGCAGAAAAGCGTGAACCTAACTGGACTGGTACCTGGGCATAGAGAGTTCTCTGCGTCAGCTAAGCGCAGTGAGTAGCTAGAATTTTGTCGGAAGGTCGGAGCGTGCCCGAGTCCAGCGTGCATGTTTATGAGGACTACCACGCCTCGGCTATGGATCGGCTATTAGCTTCCCTTCGCCACCAGCAATTCCGTTGGCTCTATATCAGCAACATTGCATTCATGTTCGCGATGATGGGGCAGTTCACTGTTCGTGCCTGGTTAGCCTACGACCTAACAGATAGGGATGCTTTTGCTCTGGGACTCGTCAATTTTGTAGTTGGTGTTCCGATGCTTGTGGCTTCACCTTTTGGGGGTGCCATCACCGACCGTATTGATCGTCGCAAGCTCATTCTTTTCGTTCAGTCGGCAGTGGTGATTGATGAGGCAATTGTGTTCACCCTCCTTGTTACGGGTCACCTAGGTTTCACTGAACTGATGGTACTTACAGGCGTTCTGGGTGCACTGTTTCCATTCATGATGCCAGCCCGACAAGCGATTATCGCCAACGTAGTTGGGCGGCAGGGACTGGGGAATGCAATGGCGCTGCAAATGGGTGGAATGAATGTTGCACGTGTTGTCGGCCCGTTTGCTGCTGGAGGCCTGATTGCGGTAACAGGCGTGGAGAGCACCTACGGTGTTTCCCTTGTCCTCTACGCCGTCGGCTTGCTTGCTATGTTACGTGTCCGTCCCTCATATCCTGACGAACAGGACGAAAGAAGAACTCTTCTCGGTGACATCTCCGATGGCCTTCGATATGTGTGGCGCCACCCACCAGTTCGGATTTTGCTGGTTCTAGGTCTTGTCCCAACTCTGCTGGCCATGCCCTTTCAAACACTGTTGCTAGTCTTTGCCATAGATGTTTGGGACCAAGGCACCGTTGGGTTTGGCATCCTTCAAGCTGTTGCAGGCGTAGGTGGCCTTGTCGGGTCAGTGTATGTGGCGTGGGGAGGGGAGTCCCATCGTCGGCTTCGACGAATGATGGCCACGATCCTTGCTTTTGGGGCAACATTGCTGCTCTTTTCGCTCAGTCCTTGGTTCCTTCTAGCACTGCCGCTTATTTTTGTGGCTGACGTTTTTGTGACCATTTTTATGGTCTTGAACAACACAGCTATACAGGTGCTAATCCCCGACTTTGTGCGAGGCAGGGTGATGAGTCTGCTCATGATGTCGTTTGGCCTCACGCCACTGGCAACCCTGCCTATTAGCTGGTTGGCGGAGGAATATGGCGCTCCCGAGGTTGTAGCTTTTGCGTCCGCACTCATGCTTGTGCTCGCATTAATCTTCTTTGCAGCTAGTCCTGCTCTTCGTCGAATCGACACGAGTACTAGAGAAGCTGAAATCGAGTTTGGCGAAATGGATCGTCGCAGCTGGCGTAATTCTTAGCTTACTAACAGAAGGGAAAAGGCCTCGTCTAGGCCTGAATTATTTGGGGAAATGGTGCTGAGGCCCAGAATCGAACTGGGGACACCTGCGTTTTCAGCGCAGTGCTCTACCGACTGAGCTACCTCAGCACGAAAGCCATCGTAGGAACCACGATCGCCACGGGCAAGGCGCTTGCCCTAGTCCGTCCCTTTTTGGATTCGTTCTATCACTTTTTCGAGAGGTACAATTTCGCTCTCTCTCGAACTGCGCTCGCGAAATTCAATACCCCCCTGGCTGAGGGCCCGTGGACTAACAGTCAGGCGAATTGGCATTCCCAGTAGGTCTGCGTCTTTGAATTTCGGTCCTGGCGATTCGTCTCGATCGTCTACCAGGGCCTCCAATTGTGTTTCTCCAAGCTCAGCTTCCAATTGGGCTAGGGCTTGCGCAACCTCTGGGTCGTCTCCGCCTAGCACAACTACGTGAACGTCGAAGGGGGCAAGCACCCTCGGCCAAACGATGCCGTCCTCGTCGTGGTTTGCCTCCAGGATGGCAGCTAGGAGCCTGTCGATGCCAATGCCATAACAGCCCATTACGGCGGTTCGACGTTCACCCTCCTTGTTGAGGAATTGAACATCTAGTGCTTCGGCGTAGCTGGTGCCTAATTTGAATACGTGTCCGAGCTCCATCCCTGAGCGAACTTCCAGCTGGCCCTCGCAATTTGGGCAACGATGACCGGCCTTTGCCAAGGCGATGTCGGCTACTACGCTGGCGGTCCAGTCACGGCCGTAGTTGAGGTTGAGGATGTGTTTGCCCGGCTCGTTTGCGCCTCCTACGAGGTTGATTGCCTCTTTAACGCTTTTGTCCGCTACAACGCGAATGCCCTCCAGGCCTACTGGAGAGGCCGAGCCCGCAACTAGACCCGTTCTCAAGACCGCGGCATCGTCCATGGGTTCAAGCTCGATAGCTTTTAGAAGGTTTCTTAATTTTGTTTCGTTTACTTCCAAGTCGCCACGAATAGCCACAAACACAGGTTCACTGTCGACCTCATAAAAGACGCCCTTCACGGTTTGGCGTTCTTCGATGCCGAGAAAAGTTGAAAGGTTTGCGATTGTCCTAACTTCGGGGGTTTCCACCTTTTTCATTTCTGCTGGGTCTGATTCAACTGGTGGTTCTGCGCGGAATGTCGCTTTTTCCGCATTGGCGGCGTAGTCACAGGAAGGGCAGAGGAGTATTTCGTCCTCGCCATTGCTGTTCAGGTAGATGAACTCTTGGCTGTCTTTGCCACCGATTGCTCCCGAGTCGGCTTCGACAGGCACTGCGGGAACATGTGCCCGGTCGAAGATACGGGTATAGGCCTGAAACATAGCCCGGTATGAATCATCAAGAGTTTCCCAGTCGAGATCGAAGCTATAGGCGTCCTTCA
>CEUS01277776.1_pt1 | contig 11256 bp, 10 predicted proteins | sample 427031 | NCBI WGS metagenome assembly CEUS01 (sample SAMEA2622837, study PRJEB7988) | marine metagenome | biome: marine biome (ENVO:00000447); feature: marine epipelagic mixed layer (ENVO:xxxxxxxxx); material: "saline water (ENVO:00002010), including plankton (ENVO:xxxxxxxx)" | depth 140 m | reverse complement strand
TTTTTGGTCACCTTCTTTTTGGTCACCTTCTTTTTGGCCACCTTCTTCTTACTAGCCTCTACTGCTCGAAGCTTTATAGTCCTTGTTTCTTGGTGAGAACGATAAAATAACGAGTAACCCAGATTTTTTCCAACGGTATAATATGCCCAAATCTCACTGACTTTAATGTTATTCATTTTGCATAAACGAGCGGCAACATCAGCTAAACCTGCAGGCACATAAAGATAGAAACTTCCACGAACGGCCGCCATATGAGACCATTCCGCCATGGCTTCCAGATGATTCACAGACTCTGCCGTTTCAACTTCCACCAGCCCTGTGACCCTGTTACTGCTCCTAGAAGCAGTCAATACCAAGTCAGGATATAAACTAATACCCTTAGTTTTTATGCTCGTCTCTCTAGTTTCGCCTGGATTAATAGCCACTGAGAACTTGCGACGCCAACGTGTCTGAAGGTGCCGAATAACTCTATCGTGTTGAACCTGTTCCCGAATCGGCCGAATAAGAATTGGGGTCAAACCGATAAATCCTAGCACGTATAACTCCCGTGGAGTAGTACCATAGTAGTGTGACTAATAATTTCATTAAAGCCTGTCGGCGAGAATCCGTTGATAAAACACCTGTCTGGTACATGCGCCAAGCTGGACGTTACATGGCCGAATATCGCTTAATCCGAGAAAAATACACATTACTCGAAATTTGCCGGCAACCAGAATTGGCAACAGAGGTGACCTTGCAACCTGTGAATCGATTTAATGTAGACGCGGCTATTCTATTCTCAGATTTGCTGATTCCCTTTGAACCAATGGGTATTCCTTTTTCCTTTATCAAAGGCGAAGGGCCGTCTATTGAACAGCCAATACGTTCTCTCGCTGATGTCAACCGCTTACAGATATTTGAGCCGCGCGACGCTCTTGGACACGTCCTGGAAACCATTGATTTAGTGCGAAAAGAACTGAGTGGACGTGTGCCGCTTATTGGATTCGCAGGTGCGCCGTTTACGCTGGCCTCTTATGCGATTGAGGGAGGGCCTTCTCGAAACTTCGGAAAAACAAAAGCACTGATGTATTCGGAACCAAACACATGGCATAAATTGTGTGAAATTTTTTCTCGAACAATTAGTGATTACCTTTTAGCTCAAATCCACGCTGGCGCCCAAGCTGTCCAGTTATTTGATTCGTGGGTTGGAGCTTTGTCGACGGCCGACTACCAAGAATTTGCTCTTCCTCATACAAAAAGTATTTTCGACCGTCTTAAAAATGCAGGTGTCCCATTAATTCACTTCGGAACAGGTACGGCAACCCTTTTAAAGTCAATGACAGAAGCCGGCGGGGACGTCATCGGAGTGGACTGGCGCACCCCCCTAAACAGTGCGTGGCAACAAATTGGATACGATAAGGCTATTCAAGGAAATCTAGACCCTACTCTCTTATTGGGACCAATCGAATTAATGCTGACTCGTGCGAAAGAAATACTAGATCAGGTCGGAGATCGTCCGGGGCATATCTTCAACCTCGGGCATGGCATTTTACCTGAAACGTCAGTCGAACACGTTCAAGCACTGACTGATTTTATACATGCGCAATAGTGTCTAACATCCCTGTAGCAATAATCGGTGGAGGTATAAGCGGACTTGCAACTGCATACGATCTGCAACGGCAAGGAAAGGCTTTCCACTTATTTGAAAGTACAAATCGCCTTGGTGGAATTATCAAAACCGACAGCATCAAAGGATTCACCATCGATGGTGGCCCCGATTCACTGCTACTTCAAAAACCGGCCGCAATCGAACTTTGTAAAGAACTTGGTCTAGAAGACCAGCTCATCTCCACCCTGCCACCTCGGACGGCCTATGTTGTTCGCAATAGGAAACTATATCCACTGCCATCTGAAGCCATCCTTGGCATACCAACCTCCATCTCATCGTTAGTGACACATAGATTAATTTCCCCTACCGGAAGATTTCGCATGGCTCTCGAAATACTAACGACTTTAAAAAAAACTGGAACCGCACAAGGAGATGAGTCAATCGCTCATTTTTTTAGACGACATTTTGGACAGGAGTGTGTTGATTACATCGCCGAGCCGTTACTTGCTGGCATTCACGCCGGCTCAGTGGATCGACTTTCAATGAACTCGCTATTCCCTCGTCTAGTGAAGGCTGAAACCGACTCTGGAAGCATCCTAGCTGCGCTGCGTACACGCAAAGAAAGACCGTCACCGAAGGGAATATTTCGATCACTAAAAGGAGGCATCGAAGTTCTCACCAGAACTTTAAGTTCACGACTTCCTAGTGAGAACATCCACACGGGATCGTCCGTAACAAAAATTTACGGAAAAAAACCTTACCAACTGACATTGAGTAATGGCACAACTCTCATGGCAGACAGTGTCGTTCTAGCCGTTCCCGCGTATGTTGCCGCCACAATACTCCAGACCCTAGACTCGAGTTTGTCTCACCTTTGCAACGAAATACCGTATACCTCTACTGCTACTGTCGCACTCGGATATCCGGCCGCATCGATCACGTCACCGCTAATTGGCACGGGGTTTGTTGTGCCACGAATCGAAAAAGAGTTCGCACTAATGGCAGGTTCATGGGTTTCATCAAAATGGCCAAACCGCTCCCCAGATAGTTCCGTTCTCTTGCGAGGTTTCATCGGTGGGGTACGAAACAACAGCACTCTAACTGAACCTGACGACAGGTTAATCAAAATCGTGCAAGACGATTTTTCAAAATTAATTAATATTTCTGGTCAACCGGTAGTCAGCCGTGTCTATCACTGGCGCCGTCTAAATCCGCAACACGAGGTTGGTCACTTGGAACGCGTTCAAGAGATCGACAGATTACTCGAACTGCATTCAGGACTTTATTTAATAGGGGCTGGAGTACGTGGTGTAGGAGTTCCAGATTGCATCAGTCACGGCCGAGCGGTTAGTTCGAAAATCACCTCTAAATAATTTCAACCGTCGTCTCGTTTCTCTCTTCGTGATGGTGGTTAAATTCCCCCTTGTCCTATTCGTTACTCTCCCCCTCTTAGCCAACAAAACAGTGAAACTCTTAAAAAACGGCTGATCCCCTAGTAATTTCAGAATATATTTTTAATCAGTGACTTTCTAATGACTGAAAAAATGTGCTATTTAACGTAAATTTGAGAAACATAGAAATAAGTAAAACCTTCTTTACTCCGATAAAATGATTGAATAAATAATACGAATATCTTCAAAATTCTTGGAAGCGCTCACGAAATGTTATTCGATAGATACGTAAACAGATAGGAGCAACTATGAAAATTAAGAACGTGTCACTTCTTACGCTACTGTCAACATTGGTCATCTTGCTAGCCTGCGGTGGAGGCGGCATGGCAGAAGAAGCTTCACCTGAACCTGTTGCAGAAGCAGAAACTACACCAGTCGAAGAACAATCCTCAAGCACACCAGCTATGCTGGGAGGCGGAAAAGCAACCGAAGTGCATCCCGGAAACGGGGGCAGCCCTCACGTAAAAGTCGACTGGATGATCCAGGGAGCAAATATTTCAATCACGTACGGACGACCCTATCTTAAAGGGCGTATCGTCGGTGAATCTGTTCCACCCATGGAAAGTGGAATTTGGAGACTTGGCGCCGACGAAGCAACGACACTAAACACCGACAAGGATCTGATGATTGGCGGAAAACATGTACCTGCTGGTGAATACACTCTGTGGGCTGGTCACATGGGAAACGAATTCCACCTCATCGTTAACAACCAGACCGGCCAATGGGGTACTAATCATGATGCCAGTCAGGATTTGCATCATATCGCCATGGAAACAGGTGAACTCAGCACTCCGGCAGATCAGTTAACTCTTTCTGTCGATGAAGACACTTTAAGTTTTGACTGGGGCGCATTGACAGCATCCGTGCCGATTATGATTCATTGATGGCGGCCTCTTCGCGGCTATGTAAACCCGTCAATAATTAATCCAGACCCAGCTTGCTCTTTCTTGGCAAGCTGGGTCTTTTTGTTGTCAGTTGAATCATGTAAGAGCATGTTTCGCGTCAATAGCGAGTTAATCAAAGAAAGAATACTGTAAGATGTAAAGACTGATTAAGGCCCATTTCATGACCGAACACGGGACTCTTTCAGAACAATCCAATGCTTTGGGCCGGTAGCTCAGGGGTAGAGCAATTGACTTTTAATCAATGGGTCGAAGGTTCAAATCCTTCCCGGCTCACCATTTTCACCCTATGAAATTTTCAATTTTTACCTAGAGAAAAAATTCCGAAATTCATACTGTTTAAAAATAATTTATTTCGATTTCAGCCAGAACCATTCCATTGTTGTCGGACGTTCTTCTCCGACTATTTCCAGCAAGGCTGATATCTGCCTTCCACTCTGCCCAGGCAAGTCATCAAAAGTTCGTTCTCGTGAGTACACGGTTTCGATTCTATGGCTAACAGAAAACCGTTCCCGAAGCACAGAGGAAACATCAGGATCAACGAAATCATGAACTTCTACCAATATGTCAGCCTGAGAGATGTTTGCAATACAGGAACCGCCAAGCACTTCTTTTTCATGCCCTTCAATATCACACACAACAAGAAGTCTGTCCGCGGACTGATAATACTCGTTGATATCGTGATTCCTAGTATTGCCGCACACCACAAGTCGGTCCTCAACACAATTACGTCGAGCATTATCCAAAATTAAATTCCGTCGTACTTCAGAGTTCTCAAAAGCCACTACGCGTACGGTTGGCATTCTTCTAAGCAAACCAACGGCATAATATCCATCCCCTGCTCCCAGGTTGATGATTACGTCATAATCATTTTTTATGATTTCTTGAAGAAAAGGTACGAGCTCCATTTCATACGTGCCGAGCAGTTTGTGCGCAAGTCGAAGTTGTCCGGGAATGCGAATCAGCTTCATCCCCCTAAAGAGACCCGACACAACAGTCCCCCCGGTCTGTTTATAAACCCTTCTCTCTCTCCAGCGCCGACGACCACCGAGAAACGACCTCCGTACTTGTTGTAATAATTCAAATATAAACATTCGAATACATCTTCGTTATGGTGCCAGAACCTGACTCTCAGATTACTAAACGGTTACATAAACGTTATACGAACTTTTTCTATTCTTGACGATTATTAAAATTTTCTTTACGGTGATTGTAGATCTTGTTGTTTTGGAGGTAGTCATGTCGTCTTACATTCGCTCAGCAACTTCACTGATTTCAGTGTTACCAGTGTGTCTTTTTTTTGCAGTCGACATAGCACACGCACAGACTCATCCTGGCTTAATAACCGTATCACTGAGCGCAGAATCTTCCCCCTCGGAATTCGAAGACATGGAAACTCTTCTAGAGCGCAAGGCTACCGAGGGCTCCCTCGTTCTCAGCTCTAGACATGGGGACAATCAAATACCGGGAAGGCAACACGAAGGTTTCACTCAAAGACACGGTGGCATTCCCGTGTATGGAGCTGGCATCACTAAACAGATTGAGTCCGGACGGACTCTGTCTATTTTTGGAGGTCTCTACACCGATATCGCAGTCGACCCAAACCCGAAATTGTCTAGTGTAGATATCCAAACACTGTTGGAAGATGTTAAGGAAAAACCTTTTACCCCAAAACAGGAAAATCTGGTCATCTTACCCACACTAAAGGGCTCGTACAGACTCACTTATAAAACGACAAGCACAGACGCTATAACCTATTTCGTGGATGCCAACACTGGAGACCTTCTTTTGGAACTCGACGAACGTCATCACCAAAGCGCCGTAGGTAGCGGGGAAGGCGCTCAAGGGAATTTAAAGAAATTGAGCGTCTCTCAGACGCGCGATGAGTTCGAAGCACGTGACTTACTACGCCCAAGTGAGATTCTGACGCTAACAACTGAAGGGGGCGGATCGGCACTCAGTCGAATGATATACGGCGACTCACTGCCAACGGATACGGCCCGTGACACTGACAATGTCTGGACAGATTCCGCCGTGGTCGATGCACATGTGCACATGGGATGGACCTATGACTATTTCTCCCAACAGCACGCGTGGAACGGACTGAATGGGCAAGGGGCGCGTCTTTACGGAGCGACCGCCGATCGTAACGTCCTCTCAAGTAATGCTTTTTTTGTAGGCCCACCATTCGGCCCCGATGGGCTGGGCATGGTTGTCTTTGGCACTAGTTTTATTGGCAACCCGATGAGCACGTTGGATATCGTCGCCCACGAAATGATGCATGGGGTGACTGAGTTTGGAGTTAGACGACGGTCTCCCTACGGGCTTAGCTCATATATTGAACTCGACGGATACGGGCCAACCGGCATGAATGTCAATGGGCAATGGACCCCGTGTGCATCCGTGGGGATCAATTTCGGAAATGGACAAATCTATCCAGCGTATTGCGTAGACGGAAAATTTGTATTGGCCTCAAATGCGGGCGGCTCAACTCATGAAGCATTGGCAGACATTTTCGGAACAGCTGTAGAGTTCGCATTTCATGACCCAGGAGACGGGCTCCTAAAAGCAGATTATGATCTCGGCGAAGATATCCCAGAATTCGGGACTGCAATTCAGGGAACACCGGGCCCACTCAGAACTCTGAGAAATCCGCGCGACTTATTTGTTGATTCGACACGCACAATTCGATACCCAGATCATTATGACCGCCGCCTGCGCTTTATGGTCGTGGAATGTGGAAATGACTGTCTGGCCCTCACAACTGTAGCCTATGACGGTGAACAGATGGGCAGCCTTGTAAGTTCTGACAGTGCCGGTGTGCATTGGAATGCGTCTGTTTTTGGTCACGTCTTTTATTTGGCGGTCGAAGGAGGCACAAACGTGACCTCATCACTGACAGTTGATGGGGCGGGGGCAGACAAGCGAAAAGACGTGGAAAAAATATTTTTTCGTGCAGTGACTGAAATAATGCCCGGGTATGTATCCATGCCACTCGTCGCTGAGGTCATCAGACAAGCAGCAATCGATCTCTATCCGAACAGTGACACATATTTAGCCATTGAAAGCGCGTTGCAAGCTGCTGGCTTTTAGTCGATCCTACAAAACGGAACACACAATGCTTACATTCATGAAATCTTCCTGTCGCCATTTACTGATCACAGCTCTGTTCATATACCCAATCGTGCTCTCTCCCCCACAGCTGTCAGCACAGGAAGCAATTTCATCCCCTCGATCATTTGTGTCAATTAATGTTGGATCTCAATTACTGTCAAACACTTTTACCGACAACGATTCGTTTGAGCTATTTGTTGAAGACGGGCGGTTCTCTAGTAATTATCAAGGACAACGTGATGTTTCATTTGATGTCGGAGCAGGTATTCCGGTGTGGAGAAACCTGTCAGTCGGAAGTGCCTTAACCTACATCAATCACAACTCCCCCGCCACTATTTCCGCGGAACTGCCGCATCCATTCTTCTTCGACAGACACAGAAATATTGAGGGTACAGCCGAAGCGCTTGGGCGCCGTGAGATCGCAGTTCATATTCAAGCACTTTGGACAATCCCATTTTCTCAAAATATTTTTCTCGCCGTATTTGCGGGACCAACCTTTTTTAATCTGAAGCAGGAACTTGTAAACACCGTTGAGTTCACCGAGGGGTACCCTTTTGATACCGCAGATTTTTCTGGCGTTTCAACTGTTCACGCCTCGGATTCGACCATCGGATTTCACGCTGGCGTTGACCTAGCAGCGTACTTCACGGAACATCTTGGCCTCGGAGGTGTGATACGTTTTAGCAAAGGAGCTGCTAATCTCGCCAGAACGACCGAGCATGTAATCTCGTCACCCGTCGGCGGCATGCACGCTACCGGAGGACTTCGGATTCGCTTCTAAATACCTGAGGACGTTCTTTCAAACGACCCCTTTTACACACAATCATGTCTCAGTACTATAGTGGAAAACGCTCTCGAAACATCTTTAGCCCCACGAGTGATAAACCGTTCAAATTGTCTAGAACAAAACTTGAACTTTTTATGAAATGTCCTCGGTGTTTCTACATTGACCGTCGTCTCGGCGTTGGGCAACCACCTGGCTTTCCATTTAACATTAATTCAGCTATCGACGAACTCTTGAAACGGGAATTCGATGAATATCGTCATGCTGGAAAGACACACCCTTTGATGCAGGATGCAAGTATCGAAGCAGTCCCAGCCCATCATAACCAGTTAGACGAATGGAGAGAAAATTTTAAGGGCGTACAAACAACTCACAAACAGACCGGTCTTGTCATTACTGGCGCAATTGATGATCTCTGGATTACATCTCAAGGGGAATATCTCGTCGTAGACTACAAAGCGACCAGCAAAGATGGTTCCGTTAGCCTCGATGCACCCTGGCAAATTAGCTACAAACGACAGATGGAGATTTATCAGTGGTTATTACGACAAAATGGCTTAACTGTTTCAAACACTGGCTATTTCGTCTATTGCAATGGCAAAAAGAACAGCTCGCGCTTTGATGCTCATCTTGATTTTGATATTTCTCTCATACCGTACGTAGGAGATGCCTCTTGGGTTGAGACCTGCATAGTCGAGGCCTATAATTGTTTAATGAGTAACACGATTCCACTCGAAAACCCCGACTGCGATTACTGCATTTATTACTCGGCTGTAAATGACAGTCTTGAGAGTTCTTCCTGAAAATTTCGTCACCAAAAACAAGGGCAATTTACAGAAAAATTTTGGCCGCGCGCTCAAGAAACCAGAACGCAGAAAATGAGCCAACAGCGTACGGAGGAATAAACCGAAATTGTGGAAGCATTGAAATTTCAAGTCGCCTTACCGCAAAGAGAATTCCAAGTGCGACGGCTATAAACCCGACCTGTCCCAATTCTACTCCGACATTGAAAAAAAATAACGCAACCGGAATATCACCCTCCGGTATACCTATCTCAGACAAGACGCCTGCAAAACCTAGACCATGCATCAACCCGAATATAAACGATACGGCCCACGGTTTTTGAGATGTAAATCCGAACTCTTTTCGCTCAGCCCGAACGAGCTCTACAGCAAGAAACACAATACTCAATGCAATCAATGCTTCCACGGGCTCAGTTGGGACCCGTACGACACCGAAAACAGCACAAGCCAATGTGATGCTATGGGCGACGGTAAATGCTGTAATTGTCTTCAGCAGTTTCAAAAAACCTGGAACCAATAGCAGCATGCCAAAAACAAAAAGGAGATGATCGATGCCGGAAAGAATGTGATTGACTCCCAATCTCAGATAACCCAACCCATCAGCCGCGGCAGTGTCGGTCACCGCGATCATGAACTGCGGCATCTCTGGATTCACTACTTGAGATACACGTGTGCCCTCACTAAACGTAATTCTGACGAGCACGTCCATAATCGTGTGCTCTAAACCCTCAATCTCGATTGTCTGCCCGCGAAGTCCTCTGGAACCACAATTCACGATCCCTTGAGCGATAATAGAATCTAAGGCGTTCTGCACCGCGGGATCATATGGCACTACACAATGGGTAGGGAGCACAGGCACAATTGCTGGGGGCGGCCCCTCTGCAGACGGCACCCTCCAAATGATAGAAAACGTTCCGGAACTGACTTCATTTAATTCGAGATAGGCAGGCAGGCTGGTATGCGCTCCTACTGACGACCCAGTCCACAACAATACACATAACCACAAAAACCAGAATGATCGTTGCGCACGCCTTCTATCTTCCATTGACGTTGCGCTCTATCTCTTCATCGCGAACAATCGTAATGTCAAATTTCCCACGTAAATCCTGATAGTACTCGTCAGAAGCCGACCGTAATCGTTCCTCATTCAGATCCAACAGCACTTGTCCACGGATTTGACTGAGTTCAGGTATATAAGAAGGAACTTTTTGAAGAATCTGCACTACGTGCAGACCATAACTAGAGTGAATCGGTCCCTTCCAGCGTCGAAGCGGAAGATCAGCAAGGCCTTTTACAAAAGACCTCCCAAATAAATCCTGAATCTCTCTTTCCGTCTGTAGAGGATACTCCTGCTGCAACATAAAACGATCCCCCAAGGAAACAGCTTCTACTACAGAGACATGGTTCGCAATTAACGTTTCGAGCGTATCTTCAGCCTTTCGCATTGCATCGTCGCCCTGTCTGAAATAAACATGACCAAATGCGATCTGATCGGGGACAAGGTATCGCTCGTAATGTCGATCAAAATAACTTTGCAGTTCCAACTCAGACGGCTCTAGGGCTAACGCTAGGTTCTGCGCAAGAAACTCCACCTTCTGCACAAGCCGCCGGCGAACTATTGTGTCGCCCTGATCAAGCCCTGATGCGAGAGCTTCACGGTACAACACCTCTTCGCGAATATGATCCTCAACCAGTCGATCAAGCTCATCCTCTGTCGGAGGTTCTCCTCGTTGCTTCGTCCAAGTGTCTTGAAGTTGAGTGATCTTCTCTTGCGTCACATCGATGCGATAACGCCCACGATCAAACGCGTCATCAAACCATACACTTAACGCAAATAAAACAACTCCCGCGACAAGAAACTGTGTGAGCGGTTCATGAACAAGTCGGCGCCACACCATAAGTCAATCAACAGAAACGGGACTGTACCAAATGGGCGAACTCCACGCTCGTTCTTTAATGACCGCAGGTTCAGGAATGGGAAGTCCCCTAGAAAGCGCTCGGTAGGACGTCCAGCGACAGGTCGGGTTCTCTAAAACCCGAACATAATAGAACGCACGATGCGTCGGATTAAAGTCAGTGTCAACCCATGTTGCACTCAGTTCGGCGGCGCCTCGGTCACCAGAATATCGACAGTTGCTGAGATCTACCTGCGCACCATTATCAGCACAGCGATACGTTTGCGGGTCTGGCTCTATGCCGTCCGCACACACCACATCATACACACGCTCGAAAGTGTCTCCCGTCTCATCAGCCCACCCCTTAATAATTTGGACTTTCTGCAGACTGGCACTATTTGCATCTTTGGTCGCCCATACCACGAACTTGGGAATGTCCTCTGCCGACGGTGCGACGAGCATGTCTGACCCCATCGGAACTCCGGTTCGATAAGCCTCCTCTACCATGTCGCGTCTGGCATGTAGCGTCGACTCAAACTGCCATCCAGAGAAAAAACGCACACGAATTCTCGTTCCACTATTGCCAAATGTTTCACGCCGTCTGAGCGCACTAAAGATAGACTCCCGTGTATTCTCCTCTGCCCACACACCTACTAATCCACCGGGGTTACTAATATTGCCACCGTCTGGTTGATCGTCCCACCATTCTTCCCCACCGC
>CEUS01065878.1_pt1 | contig 11259 bp, 13 predicted proteins | sample 427031 | NCBI WGS metagenome assembly CEUS01 (sample SAMEA2622837, study PRJEB7988) | marine metagenome | biome: marine biome (ENVO:00000447); feature: marine epipelagic mixed layer (ENVO:xxxxxxxxx); material: "saline water (ENVO:00002010), including plankton (ENVO:xxxxxxxx)" | depth 140 m | reverse complement strand
ACAACTGTTCTTTCTTCATCCATTGCTTCAACCATAGTTCCTTCATCGGTATTTTCAATTTTAACTGCTTGAATAAACCCCAATGAATGAGTATGCTTCACAATGTCTAATAATACATCTCTTAACATAAATATTTCGCCTCCGACGTTTGTTTTATTGTTTTTATAATAGCATTTTTAGTTATTGATGTCAATACACTTTTTAATTTATTTTGGTTCACCTAATCTATTTGTATAATCTACGGCAATCCTAATATCTATCCACTCTTTTGCTGTTAATGTTGGCTTCCAACCTAATTTTCTTAACTCTGAATTATTTGCTGTATTATCATCAGCTTCTGCATCTTGGCCTTCTTGTGTAGGAACATTATATCCTGCGTGTTTTACTATATCTGATACTTTTGTTCCTTGGCCAGTTCCTACTTCATACGTTGTATTTTTATTTTTAGTTCCGGTATTAACAAATATCATAATTGCTGACACTATATCTTCTACAAAAATTAAATCTCTAATATGTTCTGTAGCAAACTTAACTGTTCCATTACGTATTCTTGACATAAGCATAGTATCTCTAGCACCTTCACCAAAAACAGTAGTAAATCTTAATCCAATTTGCCCTGGATGTGCTATTGCCTCCATTGCTTTTTTACTTGTACCATATGGCGACTTCCACCATGCGTGTACGCAAGAACTTGATGCATATACAACTGGAATATTATTTTTATAACAAAGATCAAAAATCTTTTTACTATATTCTACATTAGTTTTCCAATATAATTCTGGTTCTTTTAAACTACGTCTAACATCTGCTATTGCGGCCAAGTGTATTACAAAGTCTACATCAAATTGTACTTTATCTGCTGTAAAATCAGCAATATCCCAACCATGTGATCTATCCCATTGTATAATATCATGGCCATCTTCATTTAATTTTTTAACTAAATGCTTTCCAATAAATCCTGTGCTACCTGTTACAATTATTTTCATTACCAATCCCATCTCCATGGCAACATTGACATACCTACTAGATTAAAATACATCTCAATAAGGTAGATACATATTATCAACATAGATGTTTTGAATATAAATCTATATGGTTGAGGTAGACTATTCTGCCATCTATTAAATCTACTACCTTTTACCTTTTCATGCATATTGGTTTTATCGGCTATTTTGTTTGCCCAGTAATTTGCAGATAATATGTTTGACAACATCTTAAAAGGCCATAATATAATTCTAAGTATTTTCATTGTGTATCTATTTGCAAACCTTTCCAAGGCCTTGGTTTATAAGTTCCATTATGAAGTGCCTCCATGTTTATTGCTAATTGCTTTTCATGAGCCATTTTTAATTTAAGTTTTTTCTGCTCTATATCTTTTAAAACTTGTTCTACATTACTTTGGCCAGTAATAATATGTGCTGTATTCAACATTGCCATCATAGGCAAACCAAAAACGAACATAAAAAATAATATTGTTATTACTATTGCTGTTTTCATAATCCTGATACACCTTTTACACTTGCTAATATTACAAAACTCCAAGTTCCTAATAACATAATCCAAAGAATTAATCTTATCATTTTATACCATTTCAAATAAAGAATCAAATACTGCTGACTTTTTAGTTGACTCTAAATCCCATCCTAACCCACTCATTAAATTACTAACTTTTTGATCAATTATTGCTTGTTCCATTGCTTCATGATCAAAAGGTAATTCTTTAAACCATTTTGGAATATTTAATTCATCAATTGGATATGCAATTGATGTATAATTCATTGGATTTGATTTTAATTTACATACAATAACTTTTTGTCCGTCCATAATTGGCAACGAATACAAATCTCTATATGCTTCACGCATTTTATTCCAATTAATACTTGCTCTTACATGACCAGGTAATGCTGGTTTTTTAAGTTTACCATTGCCATTGCCATTAATATATCCTACTCTCGCTGTATGCTTACTATAACGTTCAAGTTCATCAACATACTTTGTTAAATTGTTTACACGTTTTGGTGTACCTTTTTCCCAACCAGGTCTTTCACCAAACTTTCTTTTAAATTCTTGTATGCCGGATAATATTTCTTTTTTATCTTTGCCTGTTAAAATTTCAATTAAAATTTTTGACAAAAAGTTTTGTACAAACTCAGGTGTATCAGATCTTTTTAAATCAAGACCCATTGCTTTAAGTTTACCTGGATTATCAACATCTTGTCTATGTCCTTCTAAATCATATATAAGAACTGCATATCTTTTCTTTGTAATAAACAATCCTTTTGATGCAACCATTTCTCTACCACCAACAATTATTTCACCATTTTTAATTGGAACATTTGTTGCTTTTTTCATAAATGCTGGAAATGATTTATTAACTTCATTTGCTACATTATCATATAATTCTATTACTGCTTCTTTATCCCATGGTAACCTACCACTTTTAACATCTTCTTTAACCATTGAGTACGCACTAAAGTAAACTGAATCTGTATCACCATATACAATTGCTTTACCTCTATGATCATATTCACCTGCTATAATTTCATTTGTAATTGAAGCCATGTGTTTTGTAATTGTTCTACCAGTTAATGTAACTGATTGCCCAATACGATGATCAAAAAACCTACAACCTGGATTTAATATTGCACCATATAATGAATTTAAATTAATCTTTTTAACTAATTGACGCTTATCCCAAAATGCTATTTCATCTGAATCACCTTTTTCAATTGCTTCTTTCATTTTGCCTTGTAACACTTTTCTTTCTGCAAACCAATGTTCTAATAATCCAGGAATAATTGCTTTTTCTTGTGTATTAAAAATTGTACCATTTGCTGACAAACACCAATCTGTATTTTGTTGAAATATTACTGCATACAATTCAGCACCACTCATTTCTTCGGTAGTACCATCTTCAAAATCAACAATAATATTTGTACCTCTATCTTGTTCTGTAACTGCGGTATATTCTAATGTACCAAATAATCCTTCCCAAGCATCTGCTGGTGATTTCTTTTCATTATAAATTTTATCATTAATGTATTTTTCTGTATGTGTTGGTCGTAACTGCCCAATAATAGTTTCTGGACCCATATTTAAACTTCTAATAACACTTGGATATAGTGAATTAATATCAATTGCTCCTATCCAATCATGCAATCCTTTCTTAGGTTTTGCTACATAGGCACCAACTGCCGCATCTGTTGAATGTGGCTTACGATATTTTCTATCAGGAATAATTAAATTTCTTTTATGTGCTTCATTTACAATTGCTTGTTCTGTAACTGCAACTGCACCCATTGTAGTCTGCAATAAAACAGTATTTGCGTGTGCTAGTACATTTGACAAGTCAATGAACTTTAATTTTTTATTAAGTTTTGCCAATAGTGCAACGTCTTGTCTGTTATATGCAATAAACTTTTCAAAATCTTCATTATATAACTGATCTAATGTTCCTTCATATGGTATTTTCTTTTCACTAATTTCATATTCACCAATTGCATCTAATCTATAACTATGCATTTCATGATATGTATATTTTCTATATAATTCTAAATAATCTAAATGAACTCTGCCAAAGAAATCATATGTTTGCTGTTCTACACCAAACTTTGTAAACATTCTTTCACGTGGATACAAATCCCATAAACTAAAACGTCTAACATCATCTTTACTTAATATCATTTCAGTTCTGTTTACAAGATATGGAATATCAAAACCCTCACTATTCCAACCACTCAATATATCAGCATCTTCAATTAAATGTAAAAAAGTGTTTAGTAATTGTGATTCAGTTTCACACAATACAGTATTCTCAAACTTTTTAGCAATTTGGTCTGCCATTTCAAAAGGCATATCTTTTGGAGCAAGACATAATGTAATTAAACTATCTAACCAACTTAAATGTAGTGTAACTGCTGTAATACGTTGATGTGGATCATCTGGTTTAGCAAATCCACGATCTTTATCAAAGTCAACCTCAATATCAAATAATGCTATATGAAGATCCGGTGCTTCTTTATCAAGATAATTTTCTTCTAAACATCTAAACACAGGATTTAGGTCTGATTCATATAACCTTTGCCCATCAAATAATTTCTTTTCTTTTTGAAATGTTCTACTATTTGCTGTTTCAAATTTACTTAATGACCTACCATATATTGATGTATATGTTCCATCTTTGTCGTCATGATAAAATCTATAGCAAGTAGGATAACTTTTATATACCCTTTTGCCATCTATTCTTTCAACAATATTAATAGTATCTTTGTCTCTATTTAGGTAAGCGTCTACATAACTCATTTGCTATATACTTGTCCGAATTTGTTGTTAATAAATGTATCCCAATTAATGTCTTCTTGTTTAATGAAACCTTCACCTGTTATTTCATCTCTACAATAAGCTAACACTATAGCACAAACTCCTGACGCTGTCGACCTCTGAATTGCACTCATTCCATCTTGTCCAAAAATACTTTTTTGATATGAACGTTCGATTAGTTTTCCGTTAGCTACTCCAATTACTTTAACTAGCATAACGATGACATCTTCTGTTGTATATGGAACTTGTTGATCAAAAAGGTCTGCAATTTTATCTCTATTTCTTTTTAATCCTAAATCTTGTAATAAAAAATTCATCCTGTCTCTATGTCCAGGATACCTAATAGTTTTATAACTTAAATTTTGTACTTTGCCATCAAATGTTTCACACATTGTTGCTACTCCACCTGAAGTATTAAATGCTTCGTATTTTCTACCATCAATATAAATTCTTTCTACACCTGTTAATGGTGGAATTTCTAATTTTTGGCCATCTACTATAGCATCACACAAATTACAATACTCATTTATTAAACCATTTGTAGACCAAGTTAAATAATAACTCATTTCGTTTGATGGATATCGCGGTAATGCTCCTACTCTCATTTGAACATCATGCACTTCATCAAATTCTTTTATTAGATTAGAACCTATAATATTAACTGCTCCAGGCGCCAACCCACATTGTGGCATCATGAATGTTTTTGTGTTTAAACTTTGAATATAACTTGTTACATCAATATCTTCTGTTAAATCAAAATATGCTACTCCCATTTCAGAAGCAACTAAGGCTATTTTTTTATTTAAAAAATATGGTGCCGCTGATACTACAACATCTTTACCTTGTATAAAATGTTCAAGTGCTTTTTGATCTGTGGCATCAAGCAATACTGCTCCGCCTTGTGGTTCTTGATCTGCTATAGTTACATTGAAATACTCTGATTTTAATAAACTGGCGATGACTCTGCCAATTTTACCATTACCGATGATAGCTACATTGTTTTTCATAATGCTTATTTCTTGTTAGTATTTTTATTTACCTTTGGAAGTTTAATTCCATACGCATTTGCTAGTTTTTCTGGCTCCATGCCATCGATTGCAATTATATTGCTATAGTTAAAATCATACCATTTGCCATCAATATTAGATCTAGCATGGAAACATACTGCTCCATTGTCTTTTTGCTCTATTTCATTTATAGTAAAAAAGCCTTTTTGGTCAAATGTTCCACCACCAAATTCATTTGCTTTATACCAGGCTTCAATTTCAGTATCTACAGAAACTATTTTACGTTTAATTAACGTATCTCCGAGTTGTTTGTCCATTTTATTTTTCTTTCTTTTTTCGTTGCTTTACCTACACTATATCCTATGCTAAATGATACTGCTATTACAGTACAAATCGCTAGAATATGCCATATCCAAAATGAGATCATTTTTTATCCTCCTTAAATTCATCAAATGTTATCGCTGTTTCTATTTTTAAAATTTTATCATTCATTGCTAATTTACATAACATTACATCATCATTATTAGCAAGATATAAAACTGGATTACACCAATAATATTCATATTGTCCTTTTGTTCTAATCATTTTTGCCATTGAAGATCCATATCTATATCTACTTGGCTCACGATCTTGAAAAAATCCAGTAAACCATTCAGGTGAAAAGTTTTTATGATTATCAAATGTAATTTTATATTTGTATTTGTTCCAAAACAAAGTTGTTCTTGTAATACAATTAGGATTATCCATTAAATGTTCATAATGCTTTTTATTAATTGGCTCATGCACTTCAATTGCATACCTATGATCATTATCTAATACGTGCATTAAATCTTTTCTTGATTTAAAAAATAATTGCATACTATTCATATGCCTTACACGATAATTTTCTTTTGGTAAATTACGCAACCATTCTAAAGTTTTTCTCATATGAGTATACCAATTATCAATATCAATATTTTGATGATGCAAAACTAACTTATATGGAAATTCACCATAAAATAGTTTTGTTGTATTTTTAAATTGCATTATTTTATCTCTAACTCTACTTTATCATTAACAATTTTAACTAAAACATTACCACCATTAATTAATTTACCAAATAATATTTCTTTAGCAAGTGGCTTTTTAATATTTTGATCAAATATACGTTGCATTGGTCTAGCACCCATAGCCGGATTGTAACCTTTATCACAAACCCATTGTACAGCATTTGCATCTAAATCAATAACAACTTTTTTATCTTTTAACATTACATTAGTTTCATCTTTTACTTTATTAACAATTTTAAGAATTTCAGTTTTTGTTAATTTATTAAATTTAATTGTTGCATCTAATCTATTTCTAAATTCAGGTGCAAAAAAGTCTTTAACATAATCATCTTGTTTATCAGATCTAGTTACTCCAATACCCATTGGTGCTTTTTCACTTGCTTCAGCACCTAGGTTAGATGTTAAACATAAAATTACTTTATTAAACATTACCATTTTACCTGTTGACGAAGTAAGTTTACCATCATCCATTACTTGTAATAACACTTGTAATACTTCTGGTGCTGATTTTTCTACTTCATCTAATAGTAATACACAATTTGGATTGTCTTCAACATCATTAATTAACTGTCCTGATCCAATAGAACCTTCTGCATAACCTACATACCCCGGAGGAGCACCAATTAGTTTAGATACAGAATGTTTTTCTTGATATTCTGACATATCATATTTTAATAATTTAATTCCTAAAGACTCTGCAAGTTGTCTACATACTTCAGTTTTACCAACTCCTGTTGGACCTACAAACAAGTATGATCCAATTGGTTTGTTGTATGGTCTTAATCCTGCTTTAGCAATCATTATAGAATCAACTAACTTTTCAATTGCTTCATTTTGCCCAAATACTTTTGTTTTAACTTTGCCTTCTAATCCAGCATAGTTATCAGTCTTTTTCTCATTAATAATATCCATAGGCACTTTAGAAATTTTACTAACTTGTTCTTCAATCATTGATACTGTAACTGATGGTGCGTCAGATAATCTTGCTTTTGCTCCAGCGGCATCAATTACATCAATTGCTTTATCTGGTAAAAATTTATTATGTATAAATCTAGCAGATAAATCAACTGCTAAATCAATTGTACCAGGTTCATATTTTGTTTTATGGAATTTTTCATAATAAACTTTAATTCCATTTAAAATTAATTTTGTATCTTCTTTTGAAGGCTCGTTTAAATCTAATCTTTGGAAACGTCTCATTAAAGCACGATCTTTTTCAAAATTTTCTCTATATTCTTCAAATGTTGTTGTACCAATACACAATAATTTACCTTTTGCTAATATAGGTTTTAATAATGTACCAAAATCTAAATTAGATTGTCCTGCCGAACCTGCACCCATAATTTGATGAATTTCATCGATAAACAAAATAGTATTTTTACGTTTTTTTAATTCATCTAATACAACTTTAGCACGTTCTTCAAAATCACCTCTAAATTTAGTACCAGCTACTAATGATGATACATCTAAACTATAAACAATTCTATTTCTAAGTACTTCTGGTACTTGCTTATTAATAATTTTTTTAGCAAGTCCTTCAGCAATTGCTGTTTTACCTACACCAGGCTCACCACAAATAATAACATTATTCTTTTTACGCCTTGCTAATATATGAACTATATCATCTACTTCATCTGTTCTACCAATTAACTCATCAACACGACCTTCTTTTGCTTCTTTATTTAAATCTGTACAAAAATCTTCAAAATTGATTTGTGGACCTGATCCTGGTTGTCCTGGAAATCCACGTTCTTGTAATCCTGGCTCTTCACCATATCTTTCTTTAGTTAATTGCTCAATAACTGACTGTCTACTTACTTTATGTTTTTTTAAAAAAAATAATGCATAACTTTGCTTTTCACTTAATAAACTAACAAACACATCTTTAATACCAAGTTTTTTTCTACCTGAAAATATAACCTGTGTAACTGCTCTATTAAATACTCTTTCTAATGCTGATGTCTTACGAGGTGCTTCTTCTGTTTGAACTACGATATCTCCAAGTGCATTATCTAAATACGCCATACACTCGTGCATAATTTCAGAAGTTTCACCACCAATTTCACTAATTAGGTTTTGAATATCTTTCTCTTCCATCAATGATAATAATAAATGTTCTAATACAACATATTCATGATTACGTTCAGAAGCATATTCCATTGCTCTATCAAGAACTTGTTCTATTGGGTCAAATTGCTCGTCCATGTTTTCTCCAAAGTTTATTCCGTTTCCTTGTAGCAATGTCTAAAGCTAGTTTAGAAACTCGAGTGTCATAAGTTATACCATTAGTATGATCTGTTTCATGTTGAAATATTCTAGAAACCATACTTTCTAACTTTTCAGTTACTCTCTTCCCTATAGTATTTACATATTCTACAGTTACATTATCTGGACGCAGAACTTTTAAGTATAAATCCGGAAAACTTAAACATCCTTCTTCCATTTTAACTAAATCTTTACTTGATTCTATAATTTTTGGGTTTGTTATTATTGTATATGATTCTCTACTGCCCATTATAAAAAAGCTCTTGTTAATTCCTACCTGTGGTGCCGCTAAACCAACACCATTACTCTTCATCATTAAGTCGTACATTTGTTTACCATATTGTACTATATTATCCATGTCTTCGTCAACATTTATTGTGGGTGTTTTTAAAATTTCTGATGGGGCATAAACTAATTCCATTATTTACTTTCCTTTAATTTATTTAACAATGATTTTTGCTCATCAGTTAATGTAGTTGGAACTATATAATTTAATTTAATATATAAATTACCAAAACTACCAGATGCTGTTGGCATTCCTTTACCTTTAAGCCTAATAACACTATCTGGTTCAGTCAATGCAGGTACTTTTAATTTTACTTTTCCAGCAAAATGATTTATAATTACTTCAACTCCTAACAATGCATCAAATACATCTACATCTATTGTTGTATACAAATCATAACCTTTTTTAGTATAATTAGGATGTGGATATAATGACAATACAACATAAAGATCTCCTGGCCTTAAATTATTATGCTTTGACGATCCTAATCCACTAAATTTAATTTGCGTTCCATCATCTGCTGTTGCTGGAATTGTAACTTTTACACTTTTATTTGATCCATCTGGCGTTTTAACTAATAACTCTTTTGTTTCTTGTTTATAAATGTCTTCAAGCGAGACTGTTAAATTAATTCTAATGTCTTGATTACGCATTGGTTGGCTTTGTCTTTGCCTGTAAGTTCTTCTTCCTCTGCCCATTGGATGATGATGACCAAAAAATTGTTCAAACATAGATTCAAAACCATTGCCACCACTCATATTAATTACTATATCATCAAAGTCACCTGTAGAAAAACTAAATCCATCTTGTCCAGCTTGGCCGCCAAACTTACGTTGCAAATCATATTGCTGTCTTTTTTGAGCATCTTTTAATGTATCATGTGCTTCGCTTATTTCTTTAAATTTATTACCATCTCCACCACTAACATCAGGATGATGTTCTCTGGCTAATTTTTTATAAGCCCTCTTTATTTCATCTTGTGAAGCTGTTGATTGTACACCCAGAATTTTATAGTAATCGCTCATATGTATATTATATAACACTTAAAAAGAATGTCAAGCAATTATTTGGCTTTATTGGTATTTTCTTTTTTGGAATTGTCTTCTTCGTAATACTCTCTATATTTTTCAAGTATTGCGTTTTGTTCTTTTAGATACGAACGAATTTTTGCAAAGTTTTTGGCAATCATTTCATATTCTTTATCAGTTAGGCCAAATAAAACTGGATCATATCCTTCTGCTTCTAATTTTTTAAATACTTCTTCAGCATTTTCAGATGTAATAATAATCCATCTAATGTCTTCTAATGTTAAAGGAGCAGGAGATTCTAAATCTAATTTAGCTCTTGGTTCTTCTACTGTAAATAATTTAATTCTTTTTTCACCAAACCCAGCTGAACAACCTGATAAAAATAACACTAATAATATTGATGCTAAAATTTTTTCCATATCGTTACTCCACCGCATAAGGTACATAATTTGGATTTGCTATTGAAGGACATTCAGGATTAATTTCTGATTTCTTCGTAGCATTTAATTCCTGTTCTGTTAATGGGGCCCCTGATGCTATTTCAACACATCGTTTTGCACGTTCACTTGCATTATTAACAATCTTTTCAATTAACTTTGGTTTTTTCTCTGCAAGTTTACCAATGTCTCTTCCATTTTTAGTAAATCTTTTATCTAAATTTTGTAAATCTTCTTTTAAATTATTAACTAACTTATTCATTTCTCTATTAGCCGCAACTATTTCTTTTATATCTTTCTTTTGCTGTTCAATAGTTTTGTGCTGTGCTTCTATGCTTTGCTCTAATTTAATTTGATTTGTTTTTAAAATGGCATTATCCGCACGTAATTTCATCACGTACATTCCTGCACCTGCTAAACCACCTATTAAAGCGATTGTCATTATTAATCTAATATAACCGAACATTTTATTTTTTTACTAATACCTTATCACAGTTATTTATATGTTTACAATAATCACTTATAGAATGATCTAATAAACCATCACCTAGTGTAAAATTAAGCAAACTTTTAATACTATCTTTAAATAATCTAGCAAATGAAACAGCACCTATACGTAATACACCTTTTTCATCTATATAGCAAAACTTACCTGCGTGTGTATATCCAAAAAATGCTGTTGGAACTCTAGAAACTAAATCTCTTTTATTTCTAAAACGCCAAACAGGACAATAAATTGACTTAACAAATTTTCTATTACCAACTCTTGGTGACCCAAAAGTAAAACAACCTGTTGAAAACGTTCCTAATCTTGCCGCACCAATTGTTGCCGCGGCACCACCTAATGAATGTCCTGTAAAGTATACA
>CEUS01019032.1_pt1 | contig 11268 bp, 11 predicted proteins | sample 427031 | NCBI WGS metagenome assembly CEUS01 (sample SAMEA2622837, study PRJEB7988) | marine metagenome | biome: marine biome (ENVO:00000447); feature: marine epipelagic mixed layer (ENVO:xxxxxxxxx); material: "saline water (ENVO:00002010), including plankton (ENVO:xxxxxxxx)" | depth 140 m | reverse complement strand
CTCGGAGGCCGCCGGGCATGGGTTCGCCAGCCAGCGTGCCCGTCTCCACGTACTCCCTCCAAGCCGACCCCGATAGGTATCCGCGCACCACGCATTCCACCGGCATCGGTGCCGTGCGTCGCACTAGCATTGCCCGTCGCGCCCACGTCGCCCGGCTCTCACCCAATTCGGGGTGGCGCCGCTCGATCCGGTCCGGGTCCACCTCCAGCAGGTGATGGTCCACGCGCAGCCGGTCGAGCCACCATGCGGTCAGTAGAGTGAGCACCTCTCCTTTCCGCGGCACGGGAAGGCTCATCACCACGTCGAAGGCGCTCACCCGGTCAGAGGCCACCATCAATAGCTCGTCGGGGCCTACCTCATACACGTCGCGCACCTTGCCACGATGGAGGAGGGGGAGGGGGAGGGTGGTCTCGAGCAGCGCGCCGACACTGGATCCTGACATGGGTCCCAAGGGTTCTGCCTTCACACGCGCACTTCGGGCGCGCCAACCTGTACAGTGGTCCCATCATTGTGGCGGGCAAGTGCCGGCTCGACCCAGTTCTCCAGGAATTGGTCGACCTGTTCCGGGGCACGCCCTGCGAAACGACGCGGATCCACCAGTTCCTCGAGTTCCGCAGCCGTGAGGCCGAAGCTCGGGTCTCCGGTGATCCGTTCCAGCAGGTCGGATGTAACTCCGTCCTCCTTCGTTCGCCGGGCGGCTTCGAGCGAGTGCCTGCGCATCTTTTCGTGCAGCTGCTGCCGGTCTCCGCCGCGCCGAACCGCGTGCATCAGAACCGCTTCGCTCGCCATGAAGGGGAGTTGCTCATCGAGATTGCGGCGGATGGTCGATCGGTTCACCTCCAGGCCCGTGGCCACGTTTTCCACCAGCACCAGCGTGCCGTCCAGTGTGAGATATTGGTCGGGGATGGACAGACGCCGGTTAGCCGAGTCGTCCAGCGAGCGTTCGAGCCACTGAGTCGCAGCTGTGTGGGCCGGATCCTGGGCGAGCACGATGACGTGCCTGGAGAGCGCGCAGATACGTTCCGCCCGCATGGGATTCCGCTTGTAGGGCATTGCCGAGGAGCCGACCTGCTGCTCTTCGAACGGTTCTTCCACCTCACGCAGGTGCGAGAGCAGGCGCAGGTCGTGGCCCATCTTGGACGCCGAGATTGCCACCCCCGCCAGCGTTGCCCCAAGCGCCGCGTCGACCTTCCGGGGGGAGGTCTGGCCGGACACCCCGTAGATTTCGGTGAAGCCGGCGCGCTTGCCCACGAGCAGGTCGAGGCGGTCCACCTTGGCGTGGTCCCCCTCGAACAGTTCGAGGAAGGAGGCCTGCGTCCCGGTCGTCCCCCGCGCGCCGCGGAAGCGGAGCGTGTCGAGCCGGAAAGCGATCTCCTCCAGGTCGAGGAGAAAATCCTGGATCCAGAGTGTGGCCCGCTTGCCGACCGTGGTAGGCTGGGCTGGTTGGAAATGGGTCCATCCCAGCGTTACCACGTCCCGATGCACGCGCGCGAATGCCGCGAGGGCACTCACGCAACGGACCAGGCGCGCCCGCACGAGCAGAAGCGCCTCACGCTGGAGGATTATGTCCGCGTTGTCGACGATGAAGGCGCTGGTGGCACCCAGGTGTAGGATAGCTTGGGCTGCAGGAGCGTCGTCCCCGAACAGGTGGACGTGCGCCATCACGTCGTGGCGAAAGCGCTGCTCGTATTCGTCTGCGCGCGTCAGGTCGATCGGGCGCTCGACGGCGACGCGCATCTGAGAGAGCGCTTCCTCCGATATCTCCAGGCCCAGCTCGCGCTGCGACTCGGCGAGCGCTAGCCAGAGCCGGCGCCAACAGGCGTAGCGGTGGGCTGGGGAGAAGATCGACTGCATCTCCGCCGAGGCGTAGCGGTCAGTGAGCGGATGGGCGTACCGTCCGCCCGTCACGGGTTCACCCACGCCAGTAGAAGCTCTGCACCCGGAGTCCTCCGTTGCGCTCGAAGTAGATTTGAATCGTGCCCCTGCCGTTGATCCGCCGGAAGATGCGCGCTGCGTCTTCAGCGGTGGCCACCAACGCGTTGTTCACCTGGAGGATGACGTCTCCCTGCTCGAAGCCGATCTGGGCCCTGAGATCCGGGGAGATCCCCACCACAAGCGCGCCCTGGTCACTCCTGACTCCGCGCTCTGCTTTGACCTCGGGGGTCACGCTTATGAGCTCCAAGTCCTCTAAGATGCGGATCCTCTCAGCGCGCACCGACGGGAGGGCTTCACTCCGGAGGCGGATTGCCGGGCCTCCCTCCGGGAGGAGCGCGACCTCGTCCCCCGCGCGCAGGTCCAAGAGCACATTCTCGTAGTCGAGTGGCGCACTCAGGCGACGTCCCCGGGCCTCTAAAAGGCGCGCACCTACACGCAGGCCGGCGGAAAAGGCCGGTGAGCCAGCCGCTACGCGGGCGATGCGTACCCCACGTGTGCGGCCGAACGCGTCCGCTTCCATCGGCTCGACATCCAAACCCAGCCAGGCCCGGCGCACCTCCCCGTATTCTAGTAGATCGTCGGCCACACGCAGCGCCCGATCGATGGGGATGGCGAATCCCAGCCCTTCGCTGCCGCCGCTGCGCGAAAAAATCGAACTGTTCACGCCGATGACCTCACCGAGCACGTTGACCAGCGGTCCGCCCGAGTTCCCCGGGTTGATCGAGGCGTCGGTCTGGATCATCCCCAGGTGGAAGCCCGTCCCGCCGGAATTGGGGACGATGTGCCTCCCGGTCGCGCTCACGACACCGGTGGTCACGGTGGGCTCGCTGTTGGAGAAAAGGTTGCCGAACGGGTTGCCGATTGCCACCACCCATTCGCCGATGAGGAGGCCTTCGGACGTGCCCAGGGGCGTGACCGGGAGGTCCTTGCCGTCCACCCGGAGCACGGCGACGTCGATCACAGGGTCGCTCCCGACTAGCGTGGCTTCCAAGTCTCGCCCCTCCGACAGCGTGACCATGATGCGGTCGGCACCGCTTACTACGTGGTCGTTGGTGAGCACCACGCCTTCTGCTGAGGTGATGAACCCTGAGCCCAGACCCGACGTTTGTCGGTTGGCGGTGGGGGGCAGGAAAAAACTCTCCCACGGACTCCTCGGGCGGACCTGCTCGGTATGGATCGTGTGCACCGTGACTACGGCCGGGGCCACTCGACTGGCTGCCGCCACGATCGCGGTGCGGCGAGTGGCGTCCACCGCCGCCGAGCGCTCCGCACGCGTTGGCTCCTGCTGTCCCAGCACTTCCAGGCGCTCCTGTGATGCCGTGAAGGTCGCCGGTGCCTCGTCCTCCCTCGGGCCTTCGCGGTCGCATCCGACGAGCGCGACCACGGCAAGGGCGGTTTGCAGGAGTGTGGAAGGACGTAGCATGGCTACAACTCCTTGCCCAGTTTTTCCCAGTCGGCCAGGAACGCGCTCAGCCCCAAGTCGGTCAGAGGATGCTTGAGAAGCTGGTAAAGCACCTTGGGCGGCATCGTCGCGCAGTCAGCTCCCAGAAGGAGGGACTGGACCACGTGCTGGGGATGTCTAATCGAGGCAACCAGGATCTCGGTTTCGAAGGCGTAGTTGTCATACACCTGTCTGATCTGCCCGATCAGATCCATGCCTTCGCCAGAGATATCGTCCACGCGACCGACGAACGGGGAGATGAAGCTTGCTCCTGCCTTGGCTGCCAGATGGGCTTGGGTCACGGAGAAGCACAGCGTAACGTTCACCCGGATGCCCTCGGATCTGAGCCCTCTACAGGCCCGCAGGCCATCCTCGGTCAGCGGGACCTTCACCACGATGTTGTCGTGGATCTTGGCCAGACGCCGTCCCTCGGCCAGCATATTGTTCTTATCGATGGCGATCACTTCGGCGCTGACCGGTCCGTCCACCGTCTTGCAGATCTCGAGGAAAATTTCGCGCGGGTCACGCTGACCTGCGGCCTGCATCATCAACGACGGGTTGGTGGTGATCCCGTCAATCAGGTTGGCATCCGCCGCGCGGCGAATCTGGTCCAGGTCGGCTGTGTCGAGAAAGATCTTCATTGGTTCTCTGTTCAGGTCGGTCCGAGTGCCTGTCCGGGATACTCCACCGAGGCCAGGAAGAGCCCCTGAGCCGGCGCCGGCCCCGAGGTTCCTCGGCCCCGGGTGTGACCCTGGTCGATGAGCCGGAAAAGGTCATCCAGCGGGCGTCCCCCCCGGGCGATCTCGACCATGGTGCCCACTAGGTACCGGACCATGTGACGGAGGTAGCGGTTTGCGGTGATCGTGAAGGTGAGACCCAGTTCTTCCCAGGGCTCCCATATGGTCGATCTCACCGTGCAGCGAGTGCCGCGCTCCGGCTGGCCTGCCTTGGCAAAGGCCACGAACGAGTGGTCTCCCACAATGCGAGCGGCTGCCTCCTCCAGAAGGCCCTGGTCGAGGGGCTGTTGGATGCACCAACACCATCGACGGAGAAAGGGGGAGCGTGCCTCCTCTTTCAGCCCAATACGGTAGACGTAGGTGCGAGCGACCGCGTCGTACCGGGGGTGGAACGCGGCCGGAACTGCTTGCACATCCTTGATCCAGATGTCATCCGGGAGGATCGCGTTGATCGCCTTGCAGAAGGCTGCTGGGGTCCAGCTGATTGGCACGCTCACCGCGGCCACCTGGCCGGTGGCGTGGACTCCGCGATCGGTTCGCCCCGAGCCCATAACCGTCCGGTGCGTCGCGGTGAGCCGCTCTACGGCGATCTCCAGCTCCCCCTGAACCGTGCGCTCCTCGCTCTGGGATTGCCAGCCGAAGAAGGCGCCGCCGTCGTAGTGAAGGGTGAGCGCGAGGCTGGTTTCCTCCTCAGATGTCACGCGGGAAACGTACAGGGGGCGAGGGTCGTGTCAAGCGGATTTGCCGGCTTCCATGTCGGGGCGATACCCTAGCCACATGAGTCCAGCCACATCCAATGTCGGAGCCGCCGTGCACATCCCCACTCTTCTCGACAAGGTGACCGGTGGCGAGGATCTGAGCACCGACGAAGCCGAGCGCGTGTTCAACCTGTTCATGGACGGCACCGCTACCCCGGTTCAGATGGCTGCCCTGCTGGTTGGGTTGCGCGGGAAGGGACTTGCTCCAGCGGAGATCGCCGGGGGTGTCCGGGCGTTGCGTAGCGCCATGGTCCCCGTCCCGGCTCGGAACCCCGACTCCCTGGTGGACACCGCGGGCACCGGGGGCGGAGAGATCACCACCTTCAATATTTCGACTGCGGCGGCGTTGGTGGCCGCTGGAGCTGGGGTCCGCATGGCCAAGCACGGCAACCGCTCGTTCACGTCGCGATGCGGAAGCGCCGATGTGCTCGAGGAGCTCGGCGTGAAGATCGACCTCGATCCGGAGCGGATGGGTGAGATCATCGAGGAGGTGGGGATCGTATTCATGTTCGCGCCTCTCCTGCACCCTGCGATGCGGCACGTGGGTCCGGTGCGGAAGGAACTCGGGATTACGACCATTATGAATGTGCTGGGTCCCCTCACTAATCCTGCCGGGGCTCGGCGCCAGGTGGTTGGGGTGGCCGACCCGCATCTGGTGTCGCTGCTCGTCATGGCTTTCAAGGAGCTCGGGCACGTGCGGGGGCTGGTTGTGCACGGATCGCCCGGCATGGACGAAATTTCACCCAGTGCCGCCACGCGGGTCGCGGAGCTAAGGGATGGGAAGGTGATGGAGCGTGAGATCACTCCCGGAGCACTCGGGGTCGAGCCGCAGCCCTTGGAGGGGCTCAAGGGTGGCTCGGCGGCGGAAAATGCCCGGGTCATCCGGGACGTGCTCTCAGGTAAGCGACAGGATGCGGCCCGCTCTGCCACACTGCTCAACGCGGCGGCAGCAATCTATGTGAGTGGGCTGGTGAGCTCCCTTGAGCAGGGGGTTACCTTGGCCGCCACGTCAGTGGACTCGGGTGCGGCGATGGCTAAGCTCACGGCCCTCAAGGCGGAAACAACGCGATCAAGACCGTTGTAAATCGTGAGCTGCACCCAGCTCCTCAGGAAGGCCAGCCCGGCAGATTGGCGCCCGAGGGATTCTCGGAGTCTTCCGTGAGATCCGGGGACGCATTCTGGCTCAAGGATCTGGATGAGTTTGTGCTGCCATACGAGGTGGTGCGCATTTCCGATTCGCCTGAGCTGCGTTCGACGCTTTCTTCGAGAGCACGCAAGCGGCGGCGGCAGACCGGGCGCGTTGGGACCGAGAGCACCTTGAATGGGAGCGCGATTTCAGACCTGTGCTCCGCCACAGCTAAGTTGACGGTACCGTTTCTGGACATCGTCGGGCCATGGCCGATTTGACCGAATCGCAAATCGCGGAGTTCCGTGACGAACTCGAGCGGCAACTTGCCAAACTCCAAGAAAGCATGACGGTTTCGGACAAAGCTCTCGAGACCGTAGCACTCGATCAGGGTGCGGTGGGTCGACTCTCGCGCATGGACTCCCTTCAGAGTCAGGCACTTGCGAAAGGATTACGGGAACGTGAAAGCGCCAGACTGGGCCTGATCCAAGAAGCCCTCCGGCGCCTGGATTCCGGCACCTACGGTGTTTGCATCGTGTGCGGCGGCGCAGTGGCAGCCGAACGCTTGTTTGTGTTCCCGGAATCGGGGACATGTGCCCGCTGCGGGGACTGAGGTGGTGGAGCGACGGGGAGAATACAGATACAGGTTGTCGGTGGATGCCTAGTTGAGGCCTGCGGGCACCATTACGATGGCCTTCAGGACGAACCGTCCCGGTGGCGTCCTCTCCCCTTCGGCCAGCAAGATCTCAGCGGGTCGTCGGGTGAGCTTACCGACCACGAAAGTTGTGCGCGACCAACCGCCTGCCGGTCCGGCCCCGTGATCACCTTTCCCCCGCAGCTCCCCGCCCTAGGTATGCCCATGAACGAGTTCTTTCCTGGCGCAGCCCCTAGTACTTCCTGATGACACCCACTACGACGCCTTGGACCTGCACCTGCGCGGACTCCACGACGAGCGGTGTCATGGCGACGTTAGCAGGTTGGAGTCGCACACGGTTGCCGGGCTCGCGATAGAGTTTCTTGACAGTGGCCGTGTCGTCGTCGACGAGGGCCACTACCATCTGTCCGTTCTCAGCGCTGTCCTGGGCGCTCACCACGATGTAGTCCCCGTCCCGGATCTGCTCGTCTATCATCGAGTCGCCTTGGACCTTGAGGACGTAGTTGTTGTGCCCGCGGCGCACCATGTCTGGGGGGACGGCCAGCGTCTCAGATTGGGAAATGGCCTCGATGGGGAAGCCCGCTGCGACCAAGCCGAAGAGGGGCAACTCGATCGCCTGAGGCCCGATCTCAGGTTTCACCAACTCGATCGAACGGCTCTCGTTGTAGGACTTCCTTATGTATCCTTTCCGTTCCAGATTCGATAAGTGTTCGTGCACTGTCGCTAGCGAGGAGTAGTCGAAGTGGTGCGCGATCTCCTCGAAGCTGGGAGCGTACCCTCTCTCACCGATGAACCCGTCGATGTGGTCAAGGATCTCTTTCTGCCGCTTCGTCAGGGGCATCCGGCTGCCTCCGTCGGGGGTTGCGCGCTCTGCCCGGGCCCCGGCACGCTGCTGGTGGCCCGAACAGGAACCGAAATTCAGGATACCCGAACGTTGACCGAAGCGCAAGGATCTCTCGCCGGCACGGACGTGCTCGAGCGAATCCTGGAAACGAAGAGAGAGGAAGCAGATGCCCTGAGAGGGCAAGCATACTCCCTTCGTCATGCCTGTGCGGACGCCCCGCCCCCCCGGGATCTCGAGGCCGCTCTTCGGGACGAAGAGTCCGTGTCCCTGATTGCCGAGGTCAAGCGCCGCTCCCCCGGGAGTGGATTGATTCGCCCGGGGCTCGATCCGGCACGGCTCGGGCGCGACTACCAAGCGGCTGGAGCCACTGCCATCAGCGTCCTTACCGACCGACCTTGGTTCGGGGGAAGTCTGGCTGACCTCGCCGCGGTACGCGACGAGGTCTCGATCCCTGTCCTGCGAAAGGATTTCATCTTGGTGGATGAGCAGGTGCTGGAGGCCCGGGCGTGGGGTGCGGATGGCGTGCTCCTGATCGTTCGAATCCTCGACGATTCTCGGCTGCGTGAGCTTCGGGAGCTGGCCGAAGAACTTGGCATGACGGTGCTGGTTGAGGTGCACGGGCGGGTGGAACTCATGCGCGCGCTGGGCTCGGGCGCGCGCGTGGTTGGCATCAACAACCGTGACCTCGCGGACTTTCGCACGACCTTGGACACTACGTTCACGCTCATTCCAGAAATTCCTGCGCACAACGTGATCGTTTCAGAGAGCGGGATCCATACGGCTGCTGACGTGAAGCGACTCGGGAGCGAGGGGGTGAACGCTGTGCTGGTCGGGGAGGCCCTTCTCCGCCACGATGATCCCGCTGTTCCCGCGCGCGCATTGGCGGGGCAGCCGTGCCGAGAGCGGATCCGTGCCTGACGTGCGCGTCAAGATCTGCGGACTGATGCGTCCTAGGGATGCCCGGCATGCTGCCGACGCAGGTGCGGACTATCTCGGCGCGATCCTCTCCGAGGGTTTCGGCCGTTCGGTGTCGGCTGTGCTCGCACGGAAGTTCGCCCAACCGGGAGGGCCGCCACTGGTCGCGGTGTTCGTGGATGAGCCAACTGGGGATGCGGTTGCTAAGGCGCGCCAAGTGAGTGCGTCGGTGCTCCAGCTCCACGGCAATGAGTCTCCTGCGTTTGTTGACGAACTGCGCCGAGAAGGCAACTGGGCTTTGTGGAAAGTGGTGCGTCCCCGCTTCGCGGAGGAGTTGCTGCGGGCGGTGGACTCGTACGCAGAGTACGCGGACGCGCTCCTCTTGGACGGGTGGCATCGGGAGTTCTCGGGGGGTGGGGGCACGCGCTTTCCCTGGGAGGTGATTGAGGAGATCCGTGCCCAGCTACCGTCTGGTCTCGCGCTGGTAATCGCCGGTGGCCTCACTCCAGACACCGTAGCCGAGGCGGTAGCCAGGCTGACGCCGGATGTGGTGGACGTGAGTTCGGGGGTCGAATCGGTGCCGCGGCAAAAAGACGTGGCCAAGGTCGAGGCGTTCATTCGGGCCGCGCGGGCGACGAGCGGTGCCGGGAGCGCACGGGCATGAATCCGGAAGCTATGAGCGGTGCGCGCTACCGATTCGGGCCTTTCGGCGGACGCTACGTTCCCGAGACGCTTACGGCTGCGTTGGAGGAGCTTGAGCGCGCCTACGATGAGGCGCAGGCAGACCCATCGTTCCAGCGGGACCTGAACGCGCTTCTCGCCGACTTCGTGGGTCGTCCTACACCCCTGTACCGGGCGCGGCGTTTGGAGGTAGAGGCGGATGGGCCGGCTGTATACCTAAAGCGCGAGGACTTGAACCACACCGGCGCGCACAAGATCAACAACACCCTCGGCCAAGCGCTGCTCGCACGCCGTATGGGAAAGCGTCGCATTATTGCCGAAACGGGGGCGGGTCAGCACGGAGTAGCCACCGCGTGCGCGTGCGCTCTCTTCGACCTCGAGTGTGTCGTGTACATGGGTGAGGAAGACGTCGATCGGCAGGCGCTAAACGTCTACCGGATGGAGCTCTTGGGCGCCGAGGTCCGGCCGGTCAGCTCCGGTACCCGCACCCTCAAAGACGCTACCAGTGAGGCGATCCGGGACTGGGTGACCAACGTGGACGGTACCCACTACATCATCGGCTCGGTTGTGGGACCCGATCCGTTTCCGCGCATGGTGCGCGACTTCCAGTCGGTCATTGGTCGGGAGGCGCGCGCTCAGGTTATCGCACTGGAGGGACGGCTGCCGGCAGCGGTATTCGCGTGTGTGGGTGGGGGCTCCAACGCTATGGGTGTGTTCCACGCGTTCGTACCCGACGCGGAAGTGGAGCTGGTGGGAATCGAGGCGGCAGGGGAGGGCCTCGGCGGAGGGCGCCACTCCGCGTCCCTTGCGGCTGGGGTTCCGGGTGTGCTTCACGGTGCCCTGAGTTACCTTCTCCAGGACTCGGATGGGCAGGTCGCGCCTGCCCACTCGATTTCGGCCGGGCTAGACTACCCGGGCGTAGGGCCAGAGCTTTCTTGGCTGAAGGATACGGGTCGTGCCCGTTTCGTTTCCGCTACCGACGCTGAGGCGCTCGACGCCTTCCATCGACTCTCCCGCATCGAGGGGATCATTCCAGCGCTGGAGTCGGCTCACGCATTAGCCCATTTGCTCAGGGCGGGGCAGATGTATAGGGACAGAGGTCCCCTGCTCGTGTGTCTGAGCGGGCGTGGGGATAAGGATGTGGCCCACGTTGCCGAGGTAGAGGGCCGAGGCATCCTTTTGGGGCGACCTTCCAAGGGGTAGCGAACGATATGTCCCCTTCCATATCCGACTCCGATTCCGGCTCCTCCCGGGGGCGGGATGTACCAGCGGCCCACGAGGAGTTGGTGGAGGAGCCGCTGCGCCATACTCTCAAGACCCCGGACCTGCGGAAGTACGGGATCCGGGCATCTGACTACCTTAACTTGAGGTCCTGGCGCTGAGTGCGTCCGGTGCTAGCGACGGCGTCGCTCTGTCCCCGATCGGCCGGCGCTTCAGTGAGCGTGCGGCCCAAGGGCAGGCTGTCCTGATCCCTTACATCACCGCGGGCTTTCCGGACCCGTCCGCCACCGTAGAGATGATGGAAGCCGCGGCGGACGCTGGAGCTGATGTGATCGAGCTGGGCATTCCGTTCAGTGATCCGCTCGCGGACGGTCCCACGATTCAGCGCTCGTCGTTCATGGCGATCCAGAAAGGCACCACGGTGGACACCGTTCTGGACGCACTACGCACGTTCCGTGAGCGACGCGACACCCCCACCGTGCTGTTCACCTACCTGAACCCCGTGCTCAGGCGTGGCCTCGGGGAATTCTGTCGTGAGGCGGCGGAGGCCGGCGCCGACGGGCTGCTCCTGACCGACCTCCCCGTCGGGTGCGACTCTGGGATGGAGGAGCAGGTAAAGAGTGCGGGGCTCGACTGGATTAGGTTGCTTGCCCCCACCACATCCCGGGAACGCGTGCCGCTGGTTGCCCAAGGTGGTTCTGGGTTCCTGTACTACATCTCGAGAACGGGCGTGACGGGCGCGCGGACGGAACTCAGGTCCGAGTTGGTGGCGGAGGTCGCGGCGCTGCGAGAGGCCGTGACCATGCCGATCGCGGTTGGGTTCGGGATCTCGACTCCGGAGCAGGCGCGGATGGTTGCGCTCGCGGCGGATGGTGTGGTGGTGGGGTCAGCGTTGATCGCGCAGCTTGAGCGTGAGGGTGTGGCGGGCGCGGCGGCGTTCCTGGGGGCCCTACGT
>CEUS01276669.1_pt1 | contig 11270 bp, 11 predicted proteins | sample 427031 | NCBI WGS metagenome assembly CEUS01 (sample SAMEA2622837, study PRJEB7988) | marine metagenome | biome: marine biome (ENVO:00000447); feature: marine epipelagic mixed layer (ENVO:xxxxxxxxx); material: "saline water (ENVO:00002010), including plankton (ENVO:xxxxxxxx)" | depth 140 m | reverse complement strand
GAAGGGTAAAGGTCATTCTTGGAGTGGTCATTGGCATAAACGACCCAGATAAACCACTTGTGTTTAGTAATAAACCGAGTCGCCGGTACCTCCGTCCGCTCCAACTAATTCTCCAGTAATGGCCCATGCTTTATCAGAACAAAGAAAAGTTGCAATATGGGCAATTTCAGAAGCTTCTATCATACGACCTATAAAATTGCCTGATGAGGAATTGGTTGCATAGTCTAATTCTTCGACCTCTTCTGGCGAGATTTTTAATTCCTTGGCACGTTGATCCATCAATCCAGTTGTACGTTCTGTCCTGGTAACACCCGGATGTATACAATTTACGGTTATACCATATTGCCCTAATTGCATAGCAAGAGTTTTAGTTAGGTGCACCATAGATGTGTTACGTGCTCCTCCACTGAGGTTACCGGCTTTTCGGGCGTTCATACCGCTGATGTTGATTATACGTCCCCACTTTTCTTGTTTCAGGTATGGAATTGCTGCTCTTGAGCACCGAAGCGCTCCTACATACTTTATTTCGAAATCTCTCAAAAGAGCATTTTCGTTTACCGTCTCTATTGGACCTATGGCCGAAGGTGAACCAACAGGTAAAGATGCAGAATTTACCAATATGTTGAGATTTCCGAGTTTTATAGCTGCTTTTTTTATAGTATCTACTACTTGTGCGTTGTCAGTGACATCAAACGCGAGAGGGATTACTTTGCTGCCAGTTTTATCTTGAATTTCATCTGCAGTTGATTCCAATTGAGACAGGGTTCGAGATGCTATCGCAATATTAACACCTTCTGATGCCAGGCTTAATGCGATAGCTTTTCCGATACCTCGTCCACCACCAGCTATAAGCGCTGATTTACCTTCTAGCCCTAAATCCATAATCCTTCTCCGCGTAGTGTCAACGTTCTCACAAATGTATCAGGACTGACACGTTTGTTTCAACAAACTACCTGGGCCTAATTGTTAAAAATAGCAGCCAAAGACTAATCAATTTAGCCCGAGAATTTTGCTTTATTTCAAATATCAAGCATCTCAAGTAGCTCAGATAGTTTTTGATAAGATTCTTGATCTGGTTTGAGTGCGGGACTACGCGCATTAGCAGTTTTGAATATGCCTTTCCAACGTAGTACTTCTTTTGTTAAATAACTCGATATACCGTGTCCTTGGCCCACAATGCTCAGCAATGGACTATATTGTGAAAACTCAGAATTGACATTGTCGGCAAGTCCTTTGTTATGTAACTCCCAGGTTCTTACGAATACCTCTGGCAATATCGCTCCAGGCATCATGCCAACCGATCCTGATTGTAATTCTTCCACATAAAAATTGTCACCAATACCTCCGACAAATATTCGAATAGAGTCATCGGATAGTTCCTTAGTTTTAGATATGCGTGGTGATGTGGGTATTGCTTCTATTTTTGCATAGCATTCAGTGTGAGATTCTCGAGATATTTGTACCAATAAATCTGGTTCTAAAGGTAGCGAATCCGTATCCTGTATGAATATCGGTAAACTTATAGATTCCGAGATGCTTTTGTAGTAATTTGTGATTATAGATGGGTGTATGCTAGCCGGCGGCATCACCATGATGGCATCAGCTCCGAGGTCTTGTGCTGTATGGCTGTATAAAATTGCGGTATCAGTGCCTGGAGCGCTGGTATTAATGACGACTTTTGCTCTGTGGTTAACCTGTTTTACGATTGCAGTAATGGCAACGTTACGTTCGTTTTCGCTAAGCTTGTATATCTCACTGGCCATAGCTAATCCAATGCCATCTACACCACTTTTGATTAGGTATTCAACCTCTCTTTGCAGATCTTCTACATCTATACGTGCATGGGAATCAAAAGGCATAGAGAGAATCGGATATACTCCTTGCATAGTGCGGTCAACCATAGGCTTCTCCTCTAAGAATTCGTCTACATATTAAACTCTGTGAGAAGTTTTTGAAATTGCTTTGATGTGAAGTCGTACATAAAAGATTAGTAATAACCAGTTGGTACTAAATATGTGTTAGTCTGAGTCACGTTCAGCAAGTCGTCGATTTGTTTAATCTTAAGGATACTTATGGTAGTAATTTGATCAGCATACGCCGTGCTCTATCAAAGGCAAGTGAGACCTATTATGGATGGCGGCTTATACCAATTGCGGGCTTGGTTATGTCTTTGACAACTGCCCCAATGTTTCATGCAATGGGTATTTGGTTCGTTGCTATGGAAAGTACTTTCGGATGGAATCGAACACAGCTTTCCTTGGCATTTGCCTTTACTAGGATCGAAGGAGGAATCCTGGGACCCATTGAAGGCTATCTTATCGACCGTCTTGGGACACGCAGGCTAGTTTTAATCGGTCTGGTAATTTCAGGAATTGGATGGGTTATCTTTAGCCAAATCCACTCATTGTGGATGTTTTATTTGGCGTATTTAGTTGTGTCGTTGGGACAGGGCTTGGGGAGCTGGTTACCACTCAACACAATGCTCAATAATTGGTTTAATAAGAAAAGAACTATTGCTATGGGGCTATCCAATTCTTCGAGCAGAATTGGAAGCTTAATACTACTTCCTGTAATTGCATGGTCGGTGGACCCTGATGCTGACCGGCTTGGATGGAGCTTGACTACAGCAATATTAGGATTAGCAATACTTGGTCTGGCATTTCCTGTTTCACGATTGATTCGCAATAGGCCTGAAGATCATGGGCTTTTGCCTGACGGAGAACCTATTGCTCAAGATAATAGCCTGGGGGCGATAGCGGCCACTGATGAACAACATTACGAATTCACTCTAGTTGAAGCGTTGAGAACCCGTACTTTCTGGTTTTTAAGCTTAGGTCACGGCTTCACATCTATGGTATTGATTGCGATGATGGCGCATTTAGCACCAATGATGACTGACCGTGGATATGGTATTCAAACAGCTGCGTTCGTCCTTACTGCCTATACAGTTACTTCTATGATTTTTCAGGTCGTCGGAGGCTTTATTGGTGACAAAGTTCCGAAAAATATTGCTTTGATGGTTTTCACGTTCATCCAATCAGCTTCGGTATTCCTTCTCATATTTGGCCCGACAACCTTGGTGACGGCCTATTCTTTTGCTGTGTTGTTTGGAATAGGCTTTGGCGGAAGAAATCCCTTGACCACATCAATAAGAGGAGAGTATTTTGGGAGGAAATCATTTGGGAAGATAATGGGAGTTTCTCAAGTTCCCATGAATCTGTTGCTTCTGTTCGCACCAATGTTTGCTGGGGTAATGAGAGACTGGCAGGGCGACTACATTGTCGCGTTCAGTGTTTTGGCGGGGGTAGGTTTTGTGGGATCCATCATGTTTCTATTATCCACCCGCCCCAGGATTCCCAAAAATGTGTCAGTATGAAGATGAGTTGTGTATTATTCTTAAAATTAATCGATTGAGAAATTTAACCAAGTATTGTACATACGGTCAAGGATTGTCATTTTGGAGAAGAAGATTACCGTGAAGTATTAACTTAAACGAGAAAGGAATTAAAATTGAGAAATAACAATGTTCTTAGAGACTTGATAGACTCAGGGAAGCCCACTATAGGCACTCATCTATATGGTCAATGGCCAGGAATGGTAGAAGTAGTCGGACACTCTGGAACAATGGATTACATAGAATTTTCTGGTCAGTATGCCCCATATGACCTGTTTTCCTTAGAGAACTTTGGACGGGCTATTGATTTGTTTGATCATATGAGTTCCTTGATGAAATTGGATCAAGAACCTAAGACATATCTTGCCGAGCGTGCAATAGGGTCAGGAATCCAAAATGTATTATTTGCCGATATCAGGACTGTCGCAGATGCTAGAGAAGCTGTGACAGCAGTACGACCGGAGACCCCTGAAGATGGAGGAAAGGGAGGAGCATCTGCTACACGAGACACGGCATATGGGTATCCGGGGATGACGCTGCAGGATTATGTTGACACTTTAAGATCATCGGTTATTGCCATAATGGTGGAAAAAAAACCATGCGTAGATAACCTTGAAGAAATATTATCAATTGGGGGGATAGATATGGTCCAATTTGGACCAGGCGATTTTTCAATGAGTATCGGGAAACCAGGGATGACTGACGATCCTGAAGTAAAACTGGCTGAGAAATTGACTATTGAGACCTGTTTGAAGTTAGGTATACGCCCAAGAGCAGAGATAAATGCATGGGAAGACGCAAAGCCTTACATAGATATGGGGGTAATAGATTTCTGCATCAATTCGGATGTAGGTATAATGCATGCGTTTTGTCAAGAACAGGGAGAGAACATGGCTAAGGTTTTGGGACGTTGAAATAAGTATGACCTGAATCTGTAATAGATAACCGAAACTTGTTATACGTCGTAATTCAGGTGAACTATTAAGAGAGGTTGTTTTTGGATTCAAAAAAAGTTTTGATGACGGGTGGTGCGGGGCGTATCGGGAGAGCTGTTCTGGATCGCTTGGCCAGCCTATACAGATTTGAGATCCTTGATTTAATAGAAGTTCCCGGTGTGAAATCCCATGTTGCTAACCTAGCGCATTTGGACGAGATCCTGCCTGCGTTTGAGAATCAGGATGTGGTGGTGCACTTAGGTGGTGATCCTGATGGAGGTGCAAAATGGGAATCTGTTTTGCCCAACAATATTGAAGGAACATACAATGTACTTGAGGCATCGAGATTGTCGGGTGTGGAGAGATTTGTATTTGCCAGTTCAAATCACACTATTGGGGTCAATTGGGGCCTAGATCCATACAAATCAATATATGAAGGGAAATTAGAGAAATTGCGACGGCCAATTCCAATGCTGTCTAACAGCGATGTTCGGCCATGTTGTCTGTATGGAGTGGGTAAAGCCTTTGGTGAAAACCTTGCGAGTTTTTATCATGACAAATACGGTATGTCTTGCATATCTATACGAATTGGAGGAGTTGCCTCAGATGACAACTGGCAATCGCACGGGGTTTCGGGCTTGCCCTTGTGGTTGAGTCACAGGGACGCATCTCAAATAGTACAAAAGTGCATTGACGCACCGTCTTCTGTTGGGCACGCAGTGGTATACGGAATATCTAACAACTCTCTACGTATTACTGAAATAGAGAGTGCTAAAGAAATACTGGGTTATGAACCGCAGGATGATGCGGGATCTGAATTACCAACGAATCTTATAGCCAATTCGCCATTTGATCCACACTGATTTTATCAAGTTTGAGAGTTTACCTAGATGACAGCGATTAAGAATTCTAGACTGTTGATGCCTAATCTTCTTATCGGGACTCTTTTACAGTGAATACCGTAACGGATGCAGTTGTTATTGGTGGTGGTCTTATGGGTACAAGCATTCTTTACAACTTGGTTAGCCGTGGTGTAGAGACGCCGGTTTTGTTGGAGAGAAGCACACTAGGTTCCGGTTCAACCGGACGGTCTTCAGGAGTGGTGCACCTCTTTACAGATCCAGAATTACCAAGGGCTAAACTAACTCAAATCAGCCTAAATATATACAGGAATTTTGAAGAGACTCTTGGTATTGAAGATCCCGGATTCGTCAATACCGGATTTTTGATAATGGTTCCTTATTCTGATGAGACAAAAGTAAAAGAACATGTAGTCAGGCAGCAAAGACTCGGAGTATCAACAAGCATCATTTCCTTAGAAGAAGCCCAGATACTTGCCCCAGATTTTGCACTTAGGGAAGATGAAGTATTCATATGGGAACCAGACGCTGGTTATGGTGACCCTTCCGGAGTTGCGCTTGCTTATTCCAGAGGTGCAAGAGACTTGGGTGCAACAGTTGTACTTGAGGCTGAGGTTACAGATATTGTGATCAAAAATAATCGTGTAACGGCAGTCGTTACAGATACTGAAAGATATGATACTGAAAATGCTATTGTTGCTACTGGTCCCTGGTCTGGTGAGTTTCTCCATAAGTTAGGCTTGAATTTGCCGTTAAAACCAACATTGGCAGAAGTCTTCGTTCTCAGAATACAAAATAATCCAAATGGGCGTGTCCCAGGAGGGAGTGACAGGTCGAACAATATTTATTTTCGTCCTGAAGGGAAAGACATGGTACTGGTGGGTGGTAATGAAACGCCTGGAGAAATTAGTCCGGATGCTTACCCTCAAGAACCTGCTCAGGAAACGGTGATACGCAACTGGCAGGCCTTGAGTAGACGAGCTCCTTCTATGGAGCATGCAGAATTCTTCAAAGGGTATACTGGTGTCTACACAACAACTCCTGATCGGATGCCGATAATAGATAAGGTTAATGGCATAGATGGACTGTACATCTGTACGGGATTCAGTGGTAGAGGATTCAAATTAGCACCAGCTGTTGGGATGGTAGTTTCCGAAATGATGATTGATGGAAATGTTAAATCTGCTGACATCTCATCAATGAGAATGGATAGATTTTGATCAGTGATTGGTTAATAGAACGATGCCCATAGTTTGCCACCGTTCAGAGCTGTCCACATTTGTACGGTTCCATGCCTGCAATATCACATAACCCGCACATTACCTAGTCACACTTTACGTAAGTGTGCTTGTGCTGATTATGGTGAACAACTAAATCTGGTTACAAGTTGTTACGTCTTGGATCTGACCAAGCGTACATTACTCGATTCCGAAGACTGCATTAAATTTGGGTTAATCGTTTACCTTAAGAATTTGTCTAACCAGTTTATAACCCAATCAAAATATTTTAGTCTGTATGTGTGGATTCCGGGAGGCCGATGTACTAGGAAGCTATTAGTTTTGCCGGCTTTTTCATAAACAGGTCTCACTACTTTTATCAATTCATCCACTCCGGCTTTAGGCATGTCGTCATCTTCTGTCGGAGCAATCATCATGAAAGGTCTTGGAGCTATACATGATGCCACTATCTGAGGGTGATCAAAATACCTTAGTAGCTGAGGTATGTATATTGCCGTACTGTGCCGTTTTGTATTACCGTAATGAATCATTTGCTCCATGGTGCCAAGAACACCGCAAACGGCTGCAGACGTCTTTATCCATGGTGCCAAGGACATTGCCATCCAAGATGCTAACCCGCCCAGTGACATGCCTGTAAATCCAATTTTTGAACTATCAACTAGGTCAATGGCCTTTAGGACTAAGGAAGCTCTAATAGCTTCGTCGGCCAACATTCCCAACTGCGGCCTGCCATAAGGCGCTAACAATTTGGTCTCTTCTTCCCAATCTCCTATAGTACGTCTTCGGCTGACACACCCCTTCGGGGAAAATGACAACACAGCGTAATGTTTCTTGGCAAGCTCTCTTCCCCACCCGAGCAAAGGCCCTCTCTTCGGTTTTGGTCGATAAAGCGTTTTGTGCAGTACTTCTTCAGAGGAACTGCCAGTGCCGGGCATACCTACGACGCCTGGTAACTTTACACCTTGCAAATCTAAAGGGACTGCAACGGTGGCGTTGATGATTTCATTCGTGTAGCTGGGATATTTGATTTGCGTGAACCTAAGACCATCTTCCTCGCAGGATGTTCCCAAGTCGAAATCCAGGTCAGTTGGAATTTCATCGATACCAAGTATTTCCTGAAATTTGGAACGTACGTCTTCTCTTGCTATCTCTACAGGAAAAGCAGGGCGTATGTCTTGAGGCACAGTTTCACTCATCTGGTTGTTCGAATGATTATCCCATTATGTTCCATTAATGAGACATCTAAAGAGTACAATATATATGTTAAGTCTTTGTTTTTGCGATTTAGTTGCATGGTTTAATTTCTCCGGTCCATTCTGCCGTATAGGGCAATTTTATCTTGACCGAAGCACCCTGAACCGCTGCAAATGAAGTGAGGCGTTGGAGTGGCGCATTATAATTATCTTTACGTACAGGATGCACACCGCGGCGCGTAAATTCAGCCGAATTATCAAAGGAATACGCCGGGCTAACATTCTCTGGGGGCCAAACTGTAGGCTTTTTACCACTGGTTAGTTTACTTTGTGGTTCATCCAAGAAAGTATACGATTCTCCGCCCTTAGCAATAGAGAATTCTACATCTCCCCACTCAAACCCCCCTAGATTTTTGAAATATATTTTTGCCTTCCGCCCTTCCCCTTCCAGGCAGGCTTCTGCTAGAAGAGGTTCACCTAATTCCGCACCTTCGGGCAAAGTCTCTTCGTCATTGCCACAAGCAGCCATAATCATCAAAGCCAAACTGAATGTAACAAATAGGCATGAGCGTAAACAAAAATCTCTCATTGTGCTTATCATCAATAACTCCAGTAATTTGTAGCGAAGTGGATTTTACCACATTGAACGATGCAGAGGATGTGAGTTTAGTTGAGCTACGGAGTACGATTGGCTGTCACCGTAGATGGCTGTCATACAGTACCCAATCTACTTAAAGATTGGTTGAGATCGGACGCCTGATTAAACAGGATTCACTAAATCAGGCCGATTATTGACAGTTTTGTTAACATCTGTGCTAACAGGATGGGCTGACATTTCTTTCGCTGCATATGGAACTAGTATTTCCTTTAGTTCTGACAAGTTAGTACCTCCTGAACTAAGCCACATGTCATATGAACCCGGAGTCAAAATTACAGGCATTCGATCATGTATTGATTCCAGTAGGCTGTTCGGATTTGTTGTGATGATGGTGCAGGATGGGATCCATTCTTGTGAAGGTGCCTTCCACCACGTGTAAATACCGGCAAGTGCCATCCATCGCTGGTTCAATAAATGAATCCAGTGTGGGATTTTCGAAAAATTAGTTTTTTTCCATTCGTAGAATCCGCTTGCTGGTATCAGGCAACGCCTTCTTTCAAATGATAATTTGAAACTGTCTTTACTGTCTATTGTTTCTGCGCGGGCGTTGATTGGAGTGTTGAGCGATTTACCGTTTTCGTCGAGAGCCGAACGGCCATGTATAGATCTCGTCTGGTACGGGAGAAGGCCCCATCTCATTGAGTGGGCTTGCCTCCGATTGTTCTTTTCGAAGATTACAGGTATTTGGTCGGTAGGAGCAACGTTATATCGCGGCATACAAGCACCCAGGTTCTCAAAAATTGTGATGCTTGGATCAATACCAAAAGCATTTACCATTGATACTGCATCATCAGCTATGCCAAATCGGCCACACACAATAGAGGATGTCTCCAAATGTAAGTTAAAGCTTTAGTTTGTATGCTTCTGTAGGAGTCCCGGAAGGAATGTCCCGAGCGCTTCCCCTGCCAAAATGTAATTCTGTTGGGCGATAGTGTTTGTTCAGAACTCTTGGGGGCATGGGGAGGTCATTATAAAGGACTCCTTCAGGTCTTAGAAAAGGCTCCGCGTATGCGCAACCGGCTATCATGCCCCAGCGGCCATCGCGGGCCTCCACTATCCATCGCGCTGTCTCTCCTTCGTACCCTTGGCTTGTGATTTGGTCGATAGCATGTACCTTCTTATCAATAACTGAGGTGGTGTCTATCCACACATCTGGGATGATTCCAGGTACAAAAACACTTTTAGCATTGGCTTCTTGGCCAGCTGAGAATGAAAAAAACACCTGCTTAACTCCATGATAAGCATCCACGCCATCAAATTCCATAACTCTGTTTTGAGCCACTTCCAATGCTTTCATAACTATCCTGCCAGTGCTGGGATGATCATCTATCACAGGGCTGTCGTCCGCAGGTATGTGGGTAATTAGAATATCTGGTTTAATTTTCATAATCAGGTCTGCAATTTGATGCACCTTTTCCAGGTCGAAGTAGATTTCGTGATCTTTCCATCCGAGCATAATCAGTTCATGTACTCCTAATATTTCGGCAACCCTTTCAGATTCACGAGCTTTGAAATTCCTATAGGATTCTAGCGTCAATGATTTGAGGTCCGGATCACGTTGGTTTTCAGGCATGGCCTTTTGGTCAGCGAGCCATTGCATGTGGTGCCGTTCACCGTGAGTAACTATTACACTGGTGATGCGATCTCCTTTTTCGGAGTGGATGGCTACAGTTCCAGACGCTTCAGTTGCACTGTCTGCCGGGTGAGGATAGATGACTAATATATTGAAAGGGCCCAACATTGTTCTCCTAGTTAATAATATTGATGATTCTAGCAGACGTTAGCGGGATTTAAGTAAAAAGTATGTTTAGTGGTGGTATGTTGTTTTGAACAAAACAACTCCTATCGTTTTTGTAACAACTAGTTAGGCGAATTTGTAATCCAAGTGCGAAAGTTAGTTTTATATTTAGCCGAACAGAAATTAAACTTACTTTTACTCTAATATCGCACAGTCGCTTAATGTGATCATGTCACCAATGGCTACGAACATTGCCCTTTGCCCATCAACGTCTTTTACGGATGCCTGATAACCCTCTACGATTCCTTGTACGGAAACCGGTAATCCCGGCTGGAGTCCAGAGAATGCATCTTTCGGCCCCGGTTCTGAAAATATACATTGAACTGGTGATCCTCCCTGTCCTCCTGTTCCTTGTACATTGACAAATGCAACGTTTTTCTTATTCGTGCCGTATGTGCTTACCACGCCAGTAATTTCTACAGTCTTGCCTCTGAATTTTGCGTCGGTGGCTTCTTTATTCCGCATATATTCATTTACGAAAATCCCACTGGTGAACTTGAGGGATTCAGGCAATTCCCCTTTTAGCTTCAAATCTAAGGCGGTCGAACCGACTTTAGAGTCCTTATTAGATGAATCTGTGTTGGATTGATTGTTATCGGAGCTGCATCCAATGGATATTGCCACGATAAGAGTCAACCCTGTAAAAATTAACTTTTGCATTTAAACACACCTCTGCGGAAAGTATATATTAAAACGTCAAGGAAATTTGCTTGTCAGTATTTCGGTATTGTGGGCAAAGGACAAGCCGTTGAATAATGCATCCATCTTTTAGAAGAGTTGGTCTCTCATAGAAGGGATTTCTTTCGAGCTTACAAAACCGTTCGTGTCGCCCAATCTCCTGGTATACTCAATATACCTTGCTCGAGATTTGTGACGGACCCTTGGCCACAGTATGCCATTGCTCTGGTTAGCTCTTCACTCAAAATCTCCAGTATCCGATGCACCCCTTCCGCCCCTTCAACTGAAAGTCCCCAAAAGAGAGGGCGACCAATCGCAACAGCCCTTGCACCGAGAGCTAAAGCCTTTAATACATCCGAACCTCTCCGAATCCCAGAATCGAGATATATTTCAAGTTTTCCATTTACAGCCTCGTTGATTTCTTGGAGAGTTTCAATAGAGCTTAATGTCATATCTATCTGCCTGCCTCCGTGGTTGGATACGAAAATGCCATCGACATCGTGATCTACCGCCAAC
>CEUS01064863.1_pt1 | contig 11277 bp, 7 predicted proteins | sample 427031 | NCBI WGS metagenome assembly CEUS01 (sample SAMEA2622837, study PRJEB7988) | marine metagenome | biome: marine biome (ENVO:00000447); feature: marine epipelagic mixed layer (ENVO:xxxxxxxxx); material: "saline water (ENVO:00002010), including plankton (ENVO:xxxxxxxx)" | depth 140 m | reverse complement strand
CCCATGACTTTGGGAGTCCTTCACCGGGTGGAGGAATTGTCAGAGGGTGAGCCGGTTGATGAGGCCCTGCGGCGGCCCTACGACAGTCTGGTGCCGCTGGTGGAATTACTATCCCTGTCCCTGGGGAGAGGACGCAACACGAAGACCGTTGTAGAGGCCTACCAACGGATCTGCCACCAACTGGGCGGCGAGGTTCGGGTGCTGACCCGGGCCAACCGTGAAGACCTGGCGCAGGCCGGCGGGGATACGCTGGCGGAGGCCGTCATCAAGATTAGGGAGAGGCAGGTGCAGATCGCACCGGGGTTCGACGGGCAGTACGGGACCGTCCGGCCGATGATTGGCTAGGGGCGGGATTTCCCAGATCGGTCGGTGCGAGAAAAAATGACTTCCGCACCCTCCAGTTATGTTAGAATTTTTTCCAGAGGCCCCATGCGTTCTGGGCGTGATATCCAGACCGCAAATCCATCGAAAAAAGCGGTGAAGACAACCCGCGGCAGGCATAAGGTGCAAGAAGCCCTACCAATATCGGTCCGGCGGCTGCAGGCTGCAGACATCGACCAGGTCGTAGCTATCGAGAAGGAAGCCTTTTCGCCCCTCTGGGTCAGTTCTCCGTTCAAACGCGACCAGAACAACAAACGCGCCTGCTATCTGGTGGCCTGTTTCGACGAAGAAATCTCTCCCGAAGAGATAATTGCGGAGAATGGCGTCGAGTCGATGGACCAGGCCGAAAAAGAACGGGGCCCAAACCTGTGGTCGCGTGTTGCCGGGCGTTTGGGGCTCACCTCCAACAACGTGGACGGACCCAACGCCGACGAGGCTTTCAACATCGCCGGTTACGTCAGCGTCTGGTACCAAGGCGAAGAGGCCCACATCACCGAGATAGCTGTGAAGGAAACGCTCCGGGGACGGGGCATCGGTGAACTGCTGCTGATTGGCTCTTTGAAGGCGGCCATTGAATATGGGTCCAAGGTCATGACCTTGGAGGCCAGGGTTTCCAATTTCATCGCCCACCGCCTGTATCAGAAATACAGCTTCAAGTCCGTCGGCATCAGAAAGGCCTACTACTCCGACAACCGTGAAGACGCTGTGATCATGACCACCAGCCCCATAGACACCGAGGAGTATGACGGCCTGTTCCAGGGGTTGCAGTCGGCCTACCTCTCCCGCTGGGGACGGATGGACATCGAGTACTGACCGCTGCCTTCCCGACCGCTGACCTTCCAGGGCGGTGATTGCGGCACTTCCCAACGATTGACATAAATGGCATGATGGGGAATGGTCAGTCGTCCGGGGGGAGGGGACCTCGAGGACAGCAGATATTGATGGGTAACCGTTATCAATCAAGTTGACCGGTGGCAGTCCCATTGTTAGAATGGCTCCGGCGTGGCCCAAGCCTATGGGAGCCTGTTGTTTCGGTATCCCAAAAGGGTATCTGGCGATAGGCAAGTCTTAAGAGTAATGTTGGTAATCGGCTTAACGGGTGGCATTGGCACCGGCAAGAGTGAGACCACCCGTCAACTGGAGGCGCTGGGAGCCTCAATCATCAGTGCCGACCAGGTGGGCCATGAAGCCTACACACCCAACACCGAGGCGTGGGAGCAGGTTGTCCAGACCTTTGGCGAGGACATTCTGCGGGACGACGGGGAGATAGACCGGGGTAAGTTGGGCGCCATAGTGTTCTCCGACCCCTCCCAACTGGAAAAGCTGAACCAAATCATGCACCCGCGGATGGCGCGGATGGTGTCCGACAAGATTGAAGCCCTGCGCGCCCAAGACGTTGGCGTGGTTGTGGTGGAAGCGGCCCTGCTCTTTGAGGCCGGTTGGGACAGCCTGGTCGAGGAAATCTGGGTTACAGACGCTCCCGAACAGGTGGTCATAGAGAGGCTCAAACAAAGAAATGGAATGTCTGAGGAGGAGGCCCAAAAACGGATCGCCTCACAGATGGACCGGGAAGTCAGGATCGAAAAATCAGACTTTGTAATCGATAACTCGGGAGATGTGGCCGGACTGGAAGCCTCCATCAAAGAGTTATGGCAGGCCAGAGTCGAAAAAAGGACCGGATAGACAAGATGGTTGAAGCGGCAGAGGAACATTTCACAGAATACGCAATCGAGGAATTTCTGGTTAGGGACGAGCCCTATTACCGGCCGGTTGGCGACGAGATTGAGCTGTTCACCGCCGCTTACCGCCAGCACATCCCTGTCCTGCTAAAGGGCCCCACCGGCTGCGGCAAGACCCGGTTCGTGGAGTACATGGCATGGCAGTTGGGCCGGCCTCTGGCTGTGGTCAAAGAACAGAACAAAGCCGAGGGATTGAAGGACGGCGAGGTCCGGGTGCCCCTGGTCACCATCGCCTGTCACGAAGACCTGACCGCCTCTGACCTGGTGGGCCGGTACCTGCTGGATGCCAACGGCACCCGCTGGATCGACGGCCCCATGACCCGGGCAGTCAAAGCGGGTGCCATCCTCTACCTGGACGAGGTGGTTGAGGCCCGGAAAGACACCACCGTTTTGATTCACCCCCTAACTGACCACCGGCGCATCCTGCCAGTGGAAAAGACGGGTACCATTATCGAGGCCGACGACCGGTTCCTGCTCTGTGTCTCCTACAACCCCGGTTACCAGAGCGCCCTAAAGGACCTGAAGCACAGCACCAGGCAGCGCTTCATCTCCCTGGAGTTCTACTATCCTCCGGCCGATGTTGAGACCGAGATCATCCAACGGGAGAGCGGCTGCACCAAGGAGCACGCCGACGCTCTGGCCAAACTGGGTGAGAAGATACGGAACCTGGAAGAGCACGGTCTGCAGGAAGGCGCCAGCACCCGCCTGTTGATCTACGCAGGCAGGCTGATGGCAGAGGGCATCCCGCCCCGCCGCGCCGCCCAGATCGCCGTGGTCTGGACCCTGACCGACGACCCTGAACTGCAACGCAGCATCGAGGAAGTTTCGTCCTCCATATTCGAGTAAAGGCTTCGAGTAGAGGACTGGATGGGGCAGATACCGCCGGAGGTTTTGAAGAAGACCCTGGCGGAACGCGTCTTGGAACGGGTGGACGGCACGGGACTTATGCCCGCCGCCGTTATGATTCTCCTTTACCCCAAGGACGGCGAATACTGTATCCTGTTGAATAAGCGGTCGGAAGAGGTTGAGCACCACAAGGGGGAGATCTCCTTCCCCGGCGGGGCCAGAGACCCGGAAGACCGGGACTCGCTGGAGACAGCGCTCCGCGAGACCGAAGAGGAAATGGGCATCAAGCGGGAGGATGTCACCGTGATCGGTGAGATGGATGAAATCACCACCCGCAGCAACTTCCAGGTAAACGTGTTCGTCGGCACCATAGAGTACCCATACAAGTTCAGCCCCAGCGCCATTGAGATTGCCGAGGTGCTGGAATTCCCCATCCCGGACCTGATGGACCCGGTCAACCGCCGGGTCGAAACCCGTTGGGACATGGGAAAACAGGTCTGCGCCTATTCATACGTCCACGGAGAGCATATCGTCTTCGGGGCTACTGCCAGAATCCTCCAGAGTTGCATCGAATTCCTAGATGACGGACTGGAAAGCGAGGGAAGCCAAGTTGACTAGTGGTCAAACACCGGATATAGAAACCGAACTTGCCAAACTGCCACCGGCAGTGCTTGACGCCTACCGGGCGGCCAACGACGCAGTAAGAGAATCCTTTGGCGAGGAAGAAATCGGACTCTGGGCTAAAGAGGGCCTGACCATCGGCACCCAGACGGTCCGTTCCTGGGAATCGGCCATCGAGTATTACAATGTTAGTCCCGAGGTCAGCAAGTTCCTTTCCTTCCCCTCGTTCATGCAGTGGGCCCGCTGCGGCACCTACCTGGCCCAGGACTCGCCCACCCTGGCGGTGGCCTTCTTCAAGTCCAGTGTCACCATAGTCCCCAACCTGCGACCCCAGTACATCCCCCGCTGGGCCGGCCTGGGCCGCAGTCTGTACAAGGGCACCTGGAAGTCCAGCACCCTGGCATCCAAGTTCTTTGAGGTAAGTCCCGACCTGGTCCGGAACCTGCCCTTCTGGGATGTGGAGGTCTTCGCCTCCCTCATAGAAGCGCTCTCCTTCAAGTCCTACGACGTGGCCGGCGAGTGTCTGGTCTTGGGCCGCGACGTACTGCCCGGCATGGGCCGGGAGCGGGAGCCCTTCCTGGCCATGGCCCGCGCCCTCATCGACACCAGTTGGCGCGAGGTCAAGACCTGCCTGGAGCTGGTACCTCGGGCATTACAACAGGTTGACGAGAGCCAGACCGGCCGCTTCCTCAAGCTGGGCGAACGCCTGGCTAAGGTCGGTCTGCGAGACACCTCCCGGTTCCTGTCCGATGGCACCCAGGCGCTGAGCAAGGTGCCCCAGGGTTCCCAGGGCTACATACTGGACCTGTGCGACGCGCTGGTGGTCATCACACCCGACGCCGTCCCGCCCTTCCTGCGCAGCCTGGACGACGTGCTGAACCGGATCACCGTAAGCCAGTTGGACACCTGGTTCCAGCACGGCGCGCACCTGCTCCAAGAGAACCCGGAAAGCGGCATAGCCTTCTTCAAGATAGAGTCTAATACCTCCGAGTCCATGCTGGAGACCCTGTCTTCCAGCCTGGAGCTGGACCGGGTGAAGGGCATCCTCCGCCTCTACTGCCGGGCGCTGTCCGGCGCGGGTCTGGAGATCTTCGACACCCAGGAACTGGTCCAACGGAACATCGGCTGGGTGGACGAGGACACTGCTTCCACCGACGGTACCAAAGTGTTCCTGCCTCCGGTCGTTGACCACTACACCAACAAACAGGACAACTTCGCCTGGTTCAAGGTTGTTTCCACCCACCAGGTGGCGCACCTGGAATTCGGCAGCTTTGAATACCAGTTTGAGAAGGATGCCACCCAGTTCGAGGACCGCCGCCACGCCGCCGAGCAGGAAATGCTGGAGCGCAAGAAGGCGGAGCGGGCAGCGGCCCAACAGGCCCACGAGCTGGCGGCACAACTGCTGGCTTCAGGCACCGAAGGCGACATCGACATGTCTCCGGGGTACTTCGACCCCAACGCCGATAGCCTTCGGACTTATACGGATATAGGCCGACTCCTGGAGATATTCGAGAACGGCCGCCTGGCCTTCGACATCTTCACGGTGCTGGAAGACTGTCGCCTGGACTACCGCATTAAGGTGGAATACCCGGGCATCCGGACCGCCTCCTCCCGCGTCCAGAATGAGACTCTGGAGAAGCGCCCCAGGATCGAAGACATGCCCCTGCAACAGGGCATGGTCGAGCTGCTGATCCACATGAGTTTGGACCAGTTCCAAGACCTGCCGGTGGCCAAGGAGTATCAGGAGGCCGGGGAGATGCTCTCCAAGATCCTCCACGAGCTCCGGAACGCCGAGGCGAACGTTGAGGATACCGGCGAGGCCACCCTACGGGCCTACGAGATCATCTCCCGCATCCCCAACCAGCAGGAAGAGGAAGAAGAGTTCGAAGAACAGGACCTGGAAGAACCGGGCGATTTCTCGGAAGAGGAATACGAGTCCCTGGTCGACCAGCTCCAAGCCGGCATGGACGCGTCTGCCGAGGGCTCCGAGGGTGAGTCCTATGAATCACCGGACCCGGTCGATTACCGGGGCGACTTCAAGCCGGAGATGGTCCAGTTGATGACCAAGCTCCAGGCCGACGAGGGCGACCAGGGCGACGCCCAGCCCATGACCCAGGAGATGTTGGAGCAGCTGCTCCAGGAAAGCTCCGAACTGGAGCTGGACGCCGAGCAGGGCGAGATCGACACGGACATGAGCACCTTCGCCCAGAACATCATGAAGGAAGCCGGCACCCCGCCGCCCAACTCCGAACCCGGAGAGGGCTACGGGCCGCTGCTCCATGACGACGACTCCGGCGGAGAATTGGAGGCCCGGGAGCCCGAGACCTACCTGTACGACGAGTGGGACTTCCGCGCCAACGACTACAAACCCCGCTGGTGCATCGTCAAAGAGAAGGTTGTGGAAGAGGGCGACCCCAACTTCTACACCGAATCACTGAAGACCTATACGGCGCTGTCCAACCACATCCGCCGCCAGTTTGAGTTGATCATGCCCGAGAGCATGCGCAAGACCTACCGGCTGGTGGACGGCGAGGACATCGACCTGAACGCGGCCCTGGAAGCCTGGTGCGACCTGCGCATGGGCGTTCCGCCGGACGAAAAGATCTACTGGCACCGGAACCGTAACCGCCGCGACGTGGCGGTGGTGTTCCTGCTGGACATGAGCGCGTCCACCGCCGAGGCCATCGACGAGGGCCGGCAGATGGTGGACGACCGTGACGCGCCCGACGACCCGGTGGAGTACATGGTCTGGCTGCGCCGCCGTCGGGAGGGTCTGGTGCGCCGCAACTACAAGCGCATCATCGATCTGGAGAAAGAGGGCACCACGCTGCTCATCAACGCGTTGGAGTCCATCGGCGACACCTATGGCATCTACGGCTTCTCCGGTTACGGCCGTGAGAACGTGGAGTTCTATGTCATCAAGGACATCAACGAGGCCTTCAGCGACAAGATCAAGCGCCGCATCGACAAGGTGACCCCGCTCCATGCCACCCGCATGGGCGCGGCCATCCGCCACGCGGCCACCAAGCTGGAGAACCAGGAAGCCAACACCAAGATCATGTTCCTGATCAGCGACGGTCGGCCCCAGGACCGGGGCTACAGCCGCGAGGGCGTGGAGAAGGAATACGCCGTCCACGACACCCACATGGCCCTGGTGGAGGCGCGCCGCAAGCAGATCACCCCCTTCTGTCTCACCGTGGACAAGGCGGGGCACGATTACCTCAAGAGCATGTGCGGTGACATGGGTTACGAAGTCCTGGCGGACATCTGGTCCCTGCCGGAGCGGCTGCCCATGCTCTACCGCCAGCTCACAGCCCTGCGTTAGGGCGCACATCAAACAAATAAAAAAGAGGGCCTCTGGAAATAGAGGCCCTCTTTTTTATTTGTTCTGAGCCGAATGGGCGTAGGGGCAGGTTTCCAACCTGCCCTGGCTCTCGGCATCCAAATTGCGCGGCCCGAAACAGACAACAACGGGAAATGGCCGGTTTCGGAGGGGAGTGGTTCGGGCGGAGCCGGGCGGGTTGGAAACCCGCCCCTACGGATGCGAGGTAAGCTCGTGACCGAGAGGGATGAGTACGTGCGGCCTAGGTGATCTCGTCCACTAGCCTGCGCAGTTCGATCAAGGCCTGGTTGGGGACGCGGCGTTTGATGGTGACGCGGCGCGGGGGGATGCGCATCTCCATCTCCCGGGTCTGGGTCCCATTAGTCACGGAGATGTAGGCCAGGCCCAGGGGTTTTCCATCAAACTCGCCCGGTCCTGGAACTCCGGTTATCGCCACGGCCAGGTCGGCGTTCAGGTTGCGGCGAACGGTCTCGGCCATGGCGTTGGCCGTCTGTTGGCTGACCACACCGTGCTGGTCGACCACCTCGGCCGGGACACCATTGGCCTTGAGTCCGGCGCCGTCATAGACCACGGCTCCGCCTTTGAAGTAGGTCAGGCTGTCTGGCACGTCGGTGATGTTGTTGGTCAGGGCGCCGCCAGTGCACGTCTCCATAACCGCCAGGCTGAGCCCCTTCTCCAGCAGGGTCATGCCCACGGCCTTTTCCGGCGTCTCATCATCGTAGCCCCAGACGTATTCGCCCAGACGTTCATGGATGGCCTGCTCCACGGGCACGATCAAAGCCTGTGCCGACGCGCTGTCTTTGGCCCTGGCAATGACCCGCAGGTGGATGCCGTCGGCCTTGGAGTAGATGCCCAGGTATGGGTTCTCCACGCCGAAGAACTCGGATATGACCTCGTCCACCGCGCCTTCGGACATTCCCATGGTCTTGATGTTGCGGGTGATGGTGACTTCGTCTTCCACCAGTTCCGTCAATTGGGGCTCGACGACCTCTTCCCACATGGCCCGGTTCTCCGCCGGTGGTCCGGGCATGCAGATGATTATCTTGCCGTCCCGCTCCGCCCACCAGCCGGGCGCCGTACCGTTGGCATTGGGCACGAACTTGGCCGACGGGATGAGAAGCGCCTGTTTGAGGTTGTGGGAGGGCATGGATGTGCCACGGGCGGCGAAGTACTTCTCCAGGTCGTCCACCACCTCCTGCTGGATGGTGGGAGACTCGTCGAAGGCCGCGGCGATGGCTTCCCGCGTCAGGTCGTCTTGGGTCGGACCCAGACCGCCGGTGGTGAAGATGATGTCCGAGCGTTCCATGCCCTTCTTGAACGCCTCGGTGAGCATGGGCAAGTCGTCGCCCACGATGGAGACCCACTGGAGCTGTATGCCCAGGGCGGGCAGTTTGCTGGCGATCCAGGAAGAGTTGGTGTCGGTCAACTCACCCATGAGGAGTTCCGTGCCGATGCCCATGATTTCTGCTTTCAAAACTATCCTCTTCGGGTAACGCCGGTTAGGACTAGGTGGCCGGGTCTGCCAGCACCGGGTCTGTGGCCAACTTGATGACTGGGTCCAGGCGTGACGTCAGAACGCCGTAAAGGTTGGTGTCAGGGCTCTGCAGGCTGCCCAATTTCACAACGGCGTAGCGGTGGTTGCCATCCGGCGTAACGTCGCCAAAGTGCCACTCTATGGGCGTCAGTCCGCCCTGACGGATGATCACCACAGCGGTATCGGGCGGGTCCAGGCCGTAGAGATTGGGGTCATCGACGCCGTGGGCGATAATCTGGTCCATCCTCGGGCCGCTCAACATCTCAAGGGCTTCGAACCACGCCTCTTGGTCCAGCAGTTTGGCGGTGTCGGGGACCCCTTCCTCTCCCTCTAGGAACCACCGGCCGGTGCCGTCTTCCATGACGTACCGGGTGGTCTCTTCGCCACGGAAGAATTGGACCACCAGGGCTTCCCTGGGGTCGATCTGGTAGAGTCGCCCCACGGGTGGGTCTATGGCCAGGCGGTTTACCACGGAGGCCCATTCGATGGGCACGGTGAACAGCGTATCGTCACCCACCAGACGGGCGTATTGGTTCTCATTGTCTGGCGTGGGGATTCCCAGATGGAACTCAACGCTGTTGTCATTGCGGTCGGTAACCGTAACCGCCGTCTCTGGCGGTTCAAGTCCAAAGGCAGCGGGGTCTTCGATGGTATCGGAGAGTGGACGGGTCACGCGGGGGCCGCTGAGGAGCAGGGGAGTGCCGCCCCATCGCTGCTGGAATACGGGGATGTCCGGGTCACCTTGGATATACCAGTCCAGGCTGGCGGGGTTGCGGTAGAAGGTGGTGGGTTCTCCCTGGTAGTCCACCACGATGTTCACGATGTTTCCTTCGTTGATCCGGAACAGCCAGGGGTTGCCATTTTCGGACTCGTTGGAGTCGGAGAACCTCAATACCAGGAAGGTGCCGCCGAACACTATCAGCACCACCACCAGAAGGATTGAAAGACGCAAATTCATAGATCAGACCTGTGAAAGTGGGTTGGATCGGGCCGGTTGGTCTTATTTAGCGCCGTACCCACCAAACTAGGGCGGCCATGAGCCCCATGAGACCCGGCAAGAATAGCCAGGAAGAAAAACGGACGAAATCGTATTCGTTGGTGTCGAGGTTGAACTCGCGGAAGGCGAACACCTTGGGACGGATGGACACCAGGGAGAAATCTCCAACCAGGAAGTTTGCTGAGTTCAAGAATAGGTCAGCCCCGCCGCCCTGATTGTAGGAGCTGTTGGACAGGAAATCCGAGTCCCCGAAGGCTATGATGTCGGAAATCTCAGATGGCTCGGGTTCGGATGTCGGGGGCTCCGCTCCCACCTGTCCCACCGAGCGCACCAGCACCGCCGGAACGAAGGGACCGGTGGCATCGGAATCCGCGCCAGCGCCGGTGATGGGTTCGGTACGGTCGGGTTCGGTGATCAGGTAGCTGTCGGCGGAGGTTGCGCCCAGCGGCAGTCCGGACCGCAGTTGGTCCTGTATCAAAGACACGGCGGTGGCCCCGGGCATGAACACTTCCTGTAGCCGCTCGCCCTTGGGCAGTGTGATCTCCAAAGGTGCGTCCGGGTTGAACCTTTCCAGGGTCAGGGTCTGGGGGAGTCCTGGGACCGAGCTGCCAACATCGCGGATGTAACCTTCAGCGATGAATATGCCCCAATCGGCGAAGAAGCTCTTGAACGACACCGGAGTGTCAGGCTCGGCCAGGAAGATCATACGGCCGTTCTCCCGTCGAGGAGTGCCATCGGCGTTGAATCCTTCCAGGTAGCGGTCCAGGGCCTCGGCGTGGGCCTCGGGCAGGCTGGACGACGGGCCGGCGATGACCAACAGTGCTGCGTCGGCCGGGACCTCCAGGTCCACGTCTGTTGCCCGCCAGTTGAGCTCGGCAACCTGGTAGTTGTCCCCTTCCAGGCCGGCGCGCACGGCTGCGTAGCCGTCGGAAGCAACGCTTTCGATTGAATGTTCGCCGTGCCCGGTTAGGAAATAGACCCGCTTTTTCTCGCTGCCCGTGGCCACCAGCGTGCTGGTAACCAGGTCCTGTTCCAGTTTGGTGTAATTGGCGTCGGTGGGGCGCAGGACATCGAACTGGTCGCTTTCCATGCCCTCAACCACCACGATCTCGGTCACGAAACCCGTGGGACGGGCGCCGAAGTACTTGCTGACGATCTCCGGCTGCAGGTCGGGGTCGATGACCCGGTATGAGAACTTGCTGGAGCGGGAGTCGAACTCCTCCAGCGTGTTCACCACCTTGCTGCGCCGCTCGGCCACGTTGGGGTCGTCGGTGTCGTCCTCCGCTTTGTAGAAGGCGGTGGCCCGTACATCTTCCCCAAGGTTGCTAAGCACTTCCTTGGTGCGGTTGGCCAGGGAGAACTGGTTGGTTGCGGTCAGGTCCATGCGGGTGGTGTTCTCAAAGGAGATCACGTTGAAGACCACGATGATGCCAGTAAATGCCCCAATGAGCACCAGGGTGTTCACGCCGTAACGGCCGGTGCGGCTCAGGAATGAGGCCAGGACGTTGCTGAAATAGACCGCGGCCACTAGGCCCAGCAGGACCGCGCCGATGCCGATGTCGATGTAGCCGTAGAGGCGCATGGAGCTGACGAAGGCCACCACCACGACGCCGGTGACCAGGCCGACGATGCCGGCTAAAACCATGGCTCCGCCGTAGGCGCCGATCCAGTCCATGGCCGGCTCGAACAGGGTAATAAGGGGCTGGGTGAGTTCCTCTTCCGGACCCTCCGCTCTGGGTTGGGTCTCTTCCCTGGACGTGGACTCAGGGGCCGGGCGTTCCGAACGCCGGCGCCTGCGCCAGTCTCGCGGCTGCTG
>CEUS01168769.1_pt1 | contig 11278 bp, 17 predicted proteins | sample 427031 | NCBI WGS metagenome assembly CEUS01 (sample SAMEA2622837, study PRJEB7988) | marine metagenome | biome: marine biome (ENVO:00000447); feature: marine epipelagic mixed layer (ENVO:xxxxxxxxx); material: "saline water (ENVO:00002010), including plankton (ENVO:xxxxxxxx)" | depth 140 m | reverse complement strand
ATAATTAGAGAAGAAGCACCTAGAGAAGAAGCACCAACTCCAAGTTTTTTACGACAACTAATGGAGCAGTTTTTTAGAAATATTTTTCCAGGTCGGAAAGAAGAAGAACGAGCGGGTCTCCCATCTTTGTTCATATCTGAAGCTATGGCAGGTGAACTCCCAAAGCGAATACCTACAGAGCTACTCGCAAATCGAATACCTACAGGGCTAACTGGAATAACTACTTCTTATCCAGCCACACAAAAGACTATACAAAATCTTACTAGGGGTAGGCCAGTATCCAGAAGAGAAAATTTAACTCCTCAAGAACAAGCAAGAGCAAGAAGGATAGAAAAAAGACGTAATGATCCTGCATTACAGGCTGCTAGAGAAAGATTTTTTAGAGAGAACCGTTACCAAAAGAAAAAAGGTGGTCAAGTTTTAAAAGGTAGAGCTATGCGTAGTACAAATTATAATCATCAAAAATTTATTTAAGATAAGGAATAGTATTATGTGTAAATGTGAAAATTGTAAATGTGATCCATGTGAATGCAATGATAAGTCTAACGATGTGGACCTTCGCTGATAAGGTAAATTATAATCTTATACGTCCTAAGTATCAGGATTATAGATGTAAGAAAAAAAAGTGTATTTGTTCCATACCAGAAATGTGTAAAGGTAGGTGGAGGAAATATCAAAAAGATGTAATGGAACATCTAGATTTAAAATTTAAGGATACCTATAAAAATGGCAGTTGAACAAAATCCCTTTGAACAAATAAATCCTATGCAGGATAATGTTGTTCCTATGCCTAATGTAGATGAGGCTAAAGCTACCTTTGAACTTGATGATGATGGTGGAGTATTGGTAGACTTTACTGAAGAAACTACTATTGAAATGGGTGCAGAAGAATCTGTAGGAGAATGGTATCGTAATTTACGAGATGATCTAGAAGAAGACGAACTTCAGGATATTGGTCGAACTCTTTATGATAATTACGAATCTGATAAGTCTTCTCGTAATGAATGGGAGTCTATGTTTGAACGTGGCTTTGATTTACTTGGACTCAAGATAGAAGAAACATCTGAACCTTTTGAAGGAGCTTGTACAGCAGTACATCCTCTATTAATTGAATCAGCAGTCAAGTTTCAATCAAAAGCATCACAAGAGTTGTTTCCTCCTAATGGTCCTGTCAAGGCACAGATACTAGGTAAGCATACTCTTGAAAAAGAAAATCAAGCCATGAGAGTTCAGAACTTTATGAACTATCAGCTTACAGAACAGATGCCAGAATACTTTGATGAATTTGAAAGGATGCTCTTTCATCTACCTCTGATAGGTTCCTCATTTAAGAAAATATATTATGATGCTTCTTTTAAACGCCCTATCTCAGAATTTATTCCTATTGATCAGTTTTATGTTTCTTATAATGCATCTAATCTAAGGAACGCTGATCGTTATACACATGTAATTTACAAAAGTCCTGTTGATCTTTATCGAGAAATAAAAGCAGAGATGTATTCAGACATTGATCTTCCTGAAGCAGGTATGGTTAATCCTACATCCTTCTCGGAAAAGATGGATACGATTATAGGACTGTCTCCATCTAGTGATTCTGATCCTCAATATGTTTTATTAGAACAGCATTGTTATCTAGATATAGCTGATCCTCAATCAGAAGATGGAGAATCTCTTCCTTATATTGTAACAATAGAAGAACAATCTAAACAGGTACTTAGTATTCGACGTAATTATGCCAAGGATGATCCCACAAAACAAAAGAAAGTACACTTTGTACACTATCGTTTTGTTCCAGGATTTGGTTTCTATGGTTTAGGACTCATGCACTTTCTTGGTAATCTGACTATGAGTGCGACTGCTGCAATGCGAGCATTGATAGATGCAGGTCAATTTGCGAATCTCCCAGGTGGCTTTAAGGCTAAAGGTGTGCGAATGGTAGGCAATAACGAGCCTATAGCTCCAGGAGAGTTCAAGGAGGTTGAAGCAACAGGTATTGATTTGAACAAGGCTATTATATCTCTCCCTTACAAAGAGCCTTCCTCGACGCTCTACCAAATGCTTCAGTTTGTAACTGCTGCTGGACAGAAGTTTGCAGACAGCACTGAACAGATTGTTTCAGATGCTGCCTCCTATGGACCTGTGGGAACTACAATGGCATTACTAGAAGCCTCAAGTAAATTCTTTACAGCTATACATAAACGACTTCATAAGTCTCAAAGAGATGAATTTAAAATTCTTGCCAGCATAGATAAAGATTATCTACCACAAGAATATCCTTATGAGGTTCCTCTGGCAGAGCGTAGTATCTTTCAATCAGACTTTGATGGTAAAGTTGATGTAATTCCTGTCAGTGACCCTAATATTCCTTCTAATGCTCATCGTATGATGCTGGCTAATATGGCATTACAAATGGCACAACAGTCTCCTCCAGGAATGTTTAATACAGAAGCTCTAAATAGAACGATCTTGAGTGCAGCTAATATGCCTAATCTAGATGAGATACTACCACCAAAACCAGAACCAAAACCTCTTGATCCTGTATCTGATATTATGGCAGCAGTTAAGGGTATTCCAATTGCTGCTTTCCCAGGACAAAATCACGATGCTCATATTCAAGTAAAGATGGCATATCTACAAGACCCAATGAATGGAGCTAATCCGATTATGCAAAGAGTACAGCCTGTTCTTCAAGCCAATATACAAGAGCATTCTGTTATGAAATATCAAGAACAGGTAAATGGTATCGCACAAAAAGAACTTGGAACTGTTGCTCCAGAGTCTGCTCAGAAACCTCAAGTTATAGAACTAGCTCTAATGGAAGCAGCTAAACAAGTACAAAATGCAAACCAAGCAATGGGTATAGCACAATCTCCAGAACAACAAATGGTTTCTCTTGAACAAGCCAAGGTTGAACTAGAGAAGCAAAAGATGCAAATGGACCTTGCTGTTAATAATGCAGAAGTTGCTCTAGAAAATAAAAAGCTTGATCTTGAAGAAAATAAACAAATGATGGAAGCTACTAAAGCTGGAATTACTACAGCAATGAAAGATGAAAAAGCTGAAGCTGATAGAGCCAGTAAAGAAACCATCAAAGCTATTGAAATGTTAACTAAAATTTTAACAGCACAGATGAAAGAAGAAGGAGAAGATAAACGATCAGTAATAGATTTAGTTAGAGATCAAGCTGATCAAAAAAATAAAACTGATATGAAAGCAGTAGATATGATTTTAAATTTAATAAAGGAGACAACTAATGCCTAATTATGCAAAGATGCATTATCCCAATGATGCGAAAGGAATCACCGATGGGAAGCCTACTCATGTAGTAGATCGAAATAAATCTTATGGTGATTTTGGAAAAGATAATGTAGTTGGAGAACGTGCCAAGCGTTCTAACTTAGATAATTTTGATCCAAAATATTGGGAAATGCCTAAACCAAGTAAGCTTAAATATTCTTAATGGACATATTTGAAACTATAGCTCAAGTATACCAAGAAGAAATTGAAAATCAAAAGATTAGTCTAGCTCAAGGTAATCCTACAGATTATCCTGCATATAAACAAGTAGTAGGCTATATAGCAGGAGTTGAGTGGGCTAGACAAAACCTAAGAGATATTGTACAGAAACAACTTTATATAGAAGAGGAGTGAGATGCAACAGGCACATTTAGGAAATGCAGTAAAAAATAATCTTTGGACTACAGATGAAGATGAACATCCTGATCCAGATATATTACCAGAACTTCCAGGATTTCATGTTCTTGTAAGACCTATATCAATTAAGACAAAAACCAAAGGAGGTATTATTCTACCTGATTCTACAAAGGATGATATGGCATATCTAACCACAGTCGGGCGTGTACTAGCTCTTGGAGATATGGCATATAAAGACCAAGATAAGTTTCCATTTGGTCCTTGGTGTGAAGAAGGTGATTATATCTGTTATGGTAAGCATACAGGTACAAAGTTATTTTATAAAAGCGTCAGGCTAATTTTAATGTTTGATGATCAAGTCATGATGAAGGTAGAGAATCCTGCATATCTCGATCCTACATTTAATTTAACTAGTTTTTCAATGTGACTTGAAATTTACCAAAAAATATGGTATAATAGTATATAACGTAAACACGATTGTTTCGTAAACAACGGAGAGAAAAATGAACGACGATGAAACCTGGGAAGAAGTAGAAGTCCCTGAACAAGAAGTAAATTATGAAATAGAAGAGGAAGAGGCTCCTCAAGAAGCTGCTCCTCCTCAAGAAGAAGATAAACCTGAAGAACTAGAAGGTATTAAAACTAAAGGAGCAGAGAAAAGAATTAGGCAATTAGTTCGTCAACGTAAAGAACGTGATGAACAGATTTCTAAATTAATTGCTCAAAATGAATCATTAGTAAATAATTTACAACAGAGAGAAAATTCTTTTAATGAAGTAAGTAAACTAAATCTAGATGCTTCTGAAAAACAATTAACAGATAAAGTTACACTGGCACGTAATGCCTATATGGAAGCATTTGAAAGTGGTGAAAAAGAAAAGCTTCTGCAAGCACAAGAAATGCTTAATGAAGCGCAAGTAGATTTAAAACATTTAAATCTTACAAAAGCACAAATGGAAGAAGTTGCTGAACAACCTGAACCAGTTCATCAGCCAACACAACAAAAGGCTGTTCAGCCTACACCTGATCCTAGAGCAGAAGAGTGGGCTACACAAAATGAATGGTTTGGTAAAGATAAAATTTTAACTGTTTCAGCTTTAACAATAGATCAAGAACTTAAATCGGAAGGATATGATCCAGATGATGATGAATTTTATCATGAAGTTGATCGGCGGCTTGCAGAAGCTTTTCCACATAAGTTTAAAGCCAGTGAAGTGGCTGTGGAATCAGATCAAAACCGTATGCAGGAAAATACGTCAACTCCTGCTCAAGTGGTGGGAAGCAGTTCGCGCTCTGCTCCCAATTCCTCGAAATCCAAAGTAAAGCTAACTCCAGAAGATGTTAGGCTTGCTAATAAATGGAATATACCCCTTGAAACTTATGCTGCTCAGAAACTAAAAGTTGCTGAAGCAGACGGCGAATATACGCAAATTACTTAGTGCGGAGGACATGAAATGACACGCGAACAATCACGTATTGATACTCTAAGAGAAACAAAGACCAGAGAAGAAGAGTTTGTTTTTGAGGAACCTGATGCTTTGTCTATACCTGATGCGGTACAGCAAAGATTTCAAAATGAAGGATTATCCCTTCGATGGATTAGGATTTCTCTGCGAGGGCAAGAAGACATTATGAATGTTGGAAAGCGAGAGCAAGAAGGATGGACTTTTGTTGAACCTGGAGAAGTTCCTGAAATGGCATCAACATCCTACGTGAGGGATGAAGGCAGATACTTGGGTACAGTCTGTCGTGGAGACGTAGCTTTGGCAAAAAAGCCAACTAACCAAGTAGAAGCACGACAAGCATTTTATCAAAAGAAAGCAAATGATATGATGGATGCTGTAAATGCACAGCTTTACAATAATTCAGATGCTCGACTTAGAAATATGCCTGTTTCTAATAGTAGTAAATCAACCACTATGAGAGGACGCACTCCAAATTTTCAGGACTAAATCCTCTCTACAATTAGGAGGAACTAGAAATGAGTACAACTAAAGCATTTCGTGGGTTCATTCCTGTCCGAAAAAAAGGTAGTAACTATAACTCTGAAGGTGTAGACGTACTGCCAATTACTTCTGGTGGTCTATGTAGTAATAATCTTTTCACTGGTGATCTGGTTGTTATGCCAGGTGCCAATCTTGCTACGATTCAACCTCATATTGCAACTACTCTCAAGCCGTCTGGTGTGTTTGCTGGTTGTCAATATGTAGAAGATGGCGAACAAAAGTTTCGTCGGCATTGGACAGGAGGTACTAGCGTAACGGATTTGAAATTCCACGTTATCACTGATCCTGATCAGATTTATTACATTCAATGTTCTCTCTCGCTTTCTGTTGGAGAACTTAATGTAGTAAAGAATTATGCTGTTACTGTTAGCTCGACTGCAAGTTCGGGAGATACGACTACTGGTCAGTCCAGTTATTATCTCTTGGCTGCTTCTGGCGCAGAAACTGAACTAGCTGCGCGAGTTGTTAAGCGTGCAGAACTTCCTGATGAGAAGGATAGCGATGCTTTCCCGATTGTGGAAGTTTGGCTAAACACTCACCGAGATCGGTATGTTACTGCTACCGCATCCACAGCTTAATAAGGAAGGTGTATCATGGCTATAAATCGTTCAAGTATTGCTAAAGAACTCCTTCCTGGCCTTAATGCTGTTTTCGGTCTAGAGTATGGTGATGTTAATAATGAGCATGAAGCTCTTTATGAAACGGAAAACTCTGATCGGGCATTTGAGGAAGAAGTTCTATTTACAGGTTTTGGTACTGCCCCAACCAAAGGTGAGGGTGCTGCTGTAACCTATGATGACGCGCAGGAAAGTTACACTGCACGTTATACGATGGAAACCGTCGCTCTGGCCTTTGCCGTTACGGAAGAGGCTATGGAAGACAATCTGTATGACACGTTTGCGAAGCTACGTGCCAAGGGTCTTGCAAGGGCAATGGCAAATACGAAGCAAGTCAAAGCTGCTAATCTATTCAATAATGGTTTCTCTGATACCATTGGCGATGGCGTAGCATTCTTTGCTTCGACACACCCAACGATCAGTGCAGGTAATCAGTCTAACTTGATTGCTGCTTCTGATCTTTCAGAGTCTACTCTGGAAACTGCTCTAACGAATGTACAAAAAATTGAAGATGATCGTGGTATCTTGATTGGTGCCAGTTCTGTATCTCTTCATATTCCTGTAGATTCATGGGCAATTGCGGATCGTGTTCTGAACAGCCCTGGAACTACTCAGGTTAGTGCTGCTCAGAAAGACCCGAATACAAACGCTATCAATGCAACGCGCCATATGGGTATGTTGCCTGATGGATTCTATGTCAACCGTCGATTTACCGATACGACTTCTTGGTTCATTAAAACGGATGTTCCGAATGGCACCAAGATGTTTGTTAGGACTCCTCTTCAAACGAAGATGGAGCCTGATTTCGATACTGGTAATCTTCGTTTCAAGGCGCGTGAGCGTTATGCTTTCGGTGTCTCTGATTGGCGTGGATGGTTCGGTTCACAAGGATCGTAATTATAATTGATAAAGTCAGGGAGGATTATGGTATTCGTGTGAAATATCATTATAAACTCCTTTTTAAAATATTGCTGAGGGAACTGATACCTCGGCTGTTAAGACGGGATGATTTTGCTCCCGACTATGTAAATGCACTTCTTTGTGAGCATCGTTTCCGATGATCATTAGATACCGTGGAGAAATACAGTTCTCCCTGACTTTACTTTAGGAGATAAATATGGCAAATAATTATAATTCACTTTTTCAGGCAGGTGCAGGAGTTATTTCTACAGCAGCTAAAACTCGCATTATTGCGGTCCATGCTCATAGTACAGTAGCAGGTTCCTTTGATATCAAGGGAGCAACATCAGGAGTTTTAAAATTCTTTGTAGCAGCCAATGAAAGTGCAGATATTTATATTGGAGATATGGGAGTTCCAATGGTAGGAAGTGTAAGTGTTTCGGTTCCTGCTGATGGGGCTGCTTTAACATTGATAGTAGGCTAATAAAATGCCTAACTTTTCGTTTTTAAAAAATGATTTGATTAATACAACTGAGAATGACTCAACTGAGTTTTCAGATCAAATACCTTTTTTTGTAGAAAAAGTAGAGAACAGACTTGCAAATGATCTAGACGATTTTGGTCTAGATTTTTTTGCTACTGTATCTTGTTCAATAGGAAATCCTATTGTATCTCTTCCTGTTGATACAAAAATTGTAAGAAATGTAAATGTAATATCAAGTGCATCATCTACAAGAACTAATCTATTACCTAGAACTTATGAGTATGCAATAGATTATTGGCCTCATGCAAGCGCATCCGTAGGCGATCCTAGATATTATTCACGTAAAACAAACACAGAGATTTATATTGTACCCACTCCTGCATCAGCAGTCGATATAGAAGTACAATTTGTTCGTAAACCTTTAGGTTTAGCTTCTGCAACTGGAACCAGTGTAACAACTTCTAATTATTTTAGTGAGTTCTGTTATAATGCTTTATTCTATGGTTGTATGATCGAAGCTACCATGTATATGAAAAGTTGGAATGATCTTCAGATATGGGAAGGTCAATACCAAAACGCAATTAATCAACTTAGAAACCAGGCTCGTCGGACCCGACAAGATGACATGGCACAAGCAGCAAGTCCTGCTGGTGGTCCTGATACTGTTATTATGGGTTCAACTTAATGGCTATTGGTAGAAGTAAAGTTTCAAAACAAGTATCTAAACCTAAACTAGGTTCAGGTAAAAGATTTAAAAGTTTAACAAAAAAGTTAAAAAAGAAGGGAGCTAAGAATCCCAAAGCTCTTGCAGCCTATATAGGACGAAAAAAATATGGGAAGAAAAAGTTTCAAAAATTAGCATCTAAAGGAAAAAGGAGAAAGTCATGAAAGATTTTGTATCAGGTGCAGCAGCACGAAAGCTTCCCAATCTTGATCCAGATTTGAATGAGATCGTAGGTCGTCCTACAGGTCAGGGATTTGGTGCAGCTAGGAAAGGACCGAGTGTCGTAGCTTCTTCTGACAAAGACCTCATGAAAGAGGAGGACTAGTCATGGCTGAACCTAAAAGTATTTCCCAAGCCCGTAAAATGGGTAAAAGCTATTTTATAGGAAAAGACGGGAAACGAAAAGCTGCGGTTACAAAAGAAGAACTTGATGAGTCAAGATTATCTTTGCGTGATTATTTAAATAAACAACGTAAAGCAAGGAGGACAGGTGCTGATCTTAGTGCGTCTAAACCTACAGCAAAGAGTGAAGGTAAAAAAGAACCTTCACCTACTCTTAAATCTAAATCTAAAAAGTATGTAGGTTCAAGTCAACGTCCTGATAATCGTCCTGTTAAATCTACTCCTAAATCTAAATATAGACCAAGAGGATCATCTGCTCCACTAGGAGGAAAAGCTGATCCATATAAATATGTAGGTACAGGCCCAAGAGGACAAAAAGGTCAAGCTCCTGTTCCTACAACGGAAGAAAAAATAGCAATGGGTGGGCTTCTTATTGGTAATTTAGGCGGTCCAGGAGCAAAGGTTGCTATTAAAGCAGCTACAACATATGGAAAACCTTTTATAAATCAGCTAATAAGAAAAATTAAAGATTTATCTAATAAAGAACAAGAAGATATATTAAAGTCAGTTTCTCGAAGTAAGCTATCTAAAAAAGAAGTTACTGAAGCTATCAAAAATGCTGAGTCTCCACATAATATACTAGCAGAGGTAGCTCGACAAAAATCAGCAATATCTGTACAACGCGCCTCAGGAGAACCTCTTTTTAAAAGTACTGTAAGACAAAAAAACCAAGCAGCTCGTAATAGAAAGAGGCGTCAAGAAACTAAAAGAAAAAAAGAATTAGAAAAAATGAATGAACAAGCAGCAGGTTCTACAAGGATTCCTGGTGCTAAATTACGTAAAAAAGGCGGTCCTATTAAAAAATATAATGAGGGTGGTAAAGTTGTAAACCGTAAAGGCGGTGGACAGGTTATGTCAGGTTCTGATCTTGTTTCATCATTGTATGATTAAGGAAAAGTTATATGGCTATTTATTCTAAAGGTTTACAACGTCCTCAAAGAAAACCAGCAAAAGAAAGGCGTCAACGACAAATATCGTTTAAAAAACCTAGAATACGTAAAGGTAAACGTCCTCGTCCTTTTTCTGTTAAAAAGGGAGGACAGATAATAAATAAAAAAATGGGTGGAACTTTTTTTGTTGCATCTTTATATGATTAAGGAGAATTAAAATGCCAGGACCAGCAGCTATACCTATTATTATGGCAGGAATATCAGCAGCAAGATTAGTTGGACCTAAACTAGCTGAGTCTTTAATAAGTAGAGGACTAGCTAAAAAAGCAACAGGAGAAGCTGCAAAATTAGCTAAAAATAAAGTTCGATCAGGTACTACAAAAGAAATTAATCAAGTTAAAGACTTACCTGCTACTGTTCAAAATAAAATGCAATTTGGAATAAAAAAAGCACAACAAAAACCAAAATCATCTTCATCTAAAATATCACAAGAATCTAGTACTGCTGCTCAAAATAGAGCAAGATTAAAACAAATGCAAGAACGAGAAGCACAACAAGAAGCAGCTAAACAAGCAGCTAAAAAATTAAAACCTAAAAGTGAAAGACAACGTGATCCACATATATCCTTAAAAGAAATAAGAAAAAGGAAGTTACTAGGTAATCGTTCATATGAAAATTATTTAAATAAAGCTTTGAATAAAGAAAAAAATCAAGCTAGAGTTACTGAAAGTCCTACAACTCCACGTTCACAAAAAGATATGCGTCTTCCTCGTAAAGGTGAAACTATGAAACGTAAAGGTGGAGGTACGATAGGATCAGGTAATGATCTTGTTGCATCTCTGTACGATTAAGGAGAAGTTATATGTCTAAAGAAAAAGTACATACTGAATCAGATCGCACTTATAATCCTATGAATCAACCAACGGCACCTCGTCCAAAACCAAAACCAAAATCTACAAAGAAAAAAATTTCTAAGCGTGGTGGTGGAGATTTTAAGATTGAAATGAAAATTCCTAAAGAAATGGTTAATCAAGGTGTAATGTATGGTTACAAAAAAGGTGGTCAAGTTTAATATAATTATTATTAGGAAAAATAATGGCAACTAGTGGTACATTTAATTTTAACCTTGATATAGACGAGGTTATACAAGAAGCAAGTGAAATGATCGGAGGAGAAAATACTCTTGGTCATGAACCTGCTTCTGCCAGACGTTCTATAAATCTGATGCTAACTGATTGGCAGAACAGAGGTGTTCTTCTATGGTCAACAGAAGTAACAGCCGTTACTGTTGCTGCTAGTGTTACATCTTATGCTTTAAGTAGTTCGACTGTAGATGCTTTAGAAGTAGTTGTAAATAGAGATAATACTGATCTTCAATTAACTCGTATTTCATTTGAAGAATTTTTAATTATTCCTAATAAAACTCAAACAGGTAGGGCAACTCAATATACTATTAAACGAGATCGAGATAATCCTACATTAAGTATATGGCCTATTCCTGATAACAGTACAGATATTTTAAAAATAGAGCGAATTAGTCAGTTACAAGATGTGAATAAATCAGCAGATCAAAATGCTGATCTTCCAAAAAGATTTTTACC
>CEUS01185370.1_pt1 | contig 11281 bp, 14 predicted proteins | sample 427031 | NCBI WGS metagenome assembly CEUS01 (sample SAMEA2622837, study PRJEB7988) | marine metagenome | biome: marine biome (ENVO:00000447); feature: marine epipelagic mixed layer (ENVO:xxxxxxxxx); material: "saline water (ENVO:00002010), including plankton (ENVO:xxxxxxxx)" | depth 140 m | reverse complement strand
AAAGCAAAAGTTTCAAACATGGATTGGTGAGCAGAAGCAACAAAGTACTTTTCAGTTTTTGGTATATTTTCTATTCCTCTAAATTCTACTTTTGTATTTAGAAAAAATTTAACAACAAAAACTACGTAATGACCTAAAAATTTTCCAAATATCAAAGTAATTTTTGCTGGCAAAAATAGTGCAGGCAAAGCTATTAAAAAGACAACAATGATTCCTGTATATAAAAAAAGATTAAATAATAATGATCTTAAAAATGACATTTGTATCAGCGGTTGAATTAACTATTAATTAAACTTTCCAAGCTTTGTCTTTTTCTAATTAATTTGTGTTTTGAACCTGTTACCATAATTTCAGCAATGGTTGGCCGAGTATTATAATTTGAAGATAAAGACATTCCGTAGGCTCCTACATGGGTTAAGGCAACATAATCACCTTCTTCAAGGTATGAAAATCTTTTTTGACTCAAAAATTTATCAGAACTTTCGCAAATAGGACCAACAAACTCAATTTTTCCTTTTAACTTTTTATTTCTTTTTATCAAAGGCATAATTTGATGGTGCGCATTGTACAATGCTGGTCTCATTAGGTTATTCATACCAGCATCCAAAATAATAAAATTTTTGTTGTTACTTTTTTTAATATAAATAATTTTTGTAATTAAAATAGCCGTGTTTCCAATAATAAACCTACCTGGTTCAAAAATAATTTTTGTTTTCTTATTTTTTATAAACTTACTAACCAGCTGTGCGTATTTTTTTAAACTAAGTTTTTTGTCTTTATTTGAGTAAGAAATTCCCATTCCTCCACCCAAATCTATAAATTTAAAATTTATTTTAGTTTTGTTTATTATTTTATTTATCACGAATAGTATTTCTTTAAATGGCTTAATATTTGTTATTTGACTACCTATGTGAACACTTATTCCCTCCAATTTTAAATTTTTCATTTTATTAATTTTTTTACAAAGATTTGTAAAATCATTATAAAGCAAACCAAATTTTTCATTTTTTCCGCCCGTAGAAATTTTTTTATGTGTTTTTGGTATTATGTTAGGATTTAGTCTAATACCAATTGGAGTAACTTTAGATAAATTTTTTGAAATTTTATTAATAATATTCGCTTCACTTTCTGATTCAACATTTATTAAAAGTACTCTTTTTTTTATTGCCATTTTTATTTCTTCTTCAGTTTTTCCTACGCCAGAAAAAACTATTTTTTTGGAACTAATCCCAGCTTTTTTTGCTTTTAGTAATTCGCCCAAAGACACAACATCTGCTCCCGAGCCCATTTTTCTTAACTCTTTAAGCAAAGCAAGATTTGAATTTGATTTTACTGAAAAACATATTATCGGTTTTATGTTTTTGAATGAGTTTCTAAAATCATAAAAATTTTTTTTTATCTGAGAAAAAGAATAGCAGTAAAAAGGGCTTTCGTACTTTTTGACAAGTTTAACTGCCGATGTATTATCAACACAAAGGTTATTTTTCCTAAGTCTTATGTAATCCATTTGTTTTAAATTATGTATATTTTTTTATTATACTCACTTTGAGATTTATATTCCGGGTCACCTTTTACACCACAAGAAGTACAAAATATGCAGATAAAAATAATTATAAATAATGTTTTCGTCATTTAAATTCTCTTTTAAGTTTTGATACCATTTTAGTAATATTTTTTGAAGATGTTCCACCATAGGAGGACTTTGAATTTATTGAATTCACCACATCAAATACTTTCATTACATTTTCGTCTAAATCTTTTTTTATTTTTCTTACTTCATTTAAGCTAAGTTTATTTAATTTCTTTTTCTTCTTTTCAGCATAATCTACTAGTTTTGCAGAAATTTTGTAACCCTCTCTAAATGAAAGATTTTTATTTTGGACAATGTAATCAGCAAAATCTGTTGCGGTGGTGTACCCTTCATTAGCTAAAACCAACATTCTTTGTTTATTGGGTTTTAGATTTTTTATTAGTTCATTTGCTATTAAAATTGATTCCATAAGTATATCGTAGCTATCAAAGACCATTTTCTTGTCTTCCTGCATGTCTTTATAATATGAAAGTGGTAAACCCTTCATTGTAGTCAACATAGCCTGAAGTTTTCCAAAATTTTCCCCAGCCCTTCCCCTGATTAGTTCAGCAGGATCTAGATTTTTTTTTTGTGGCATTATTGATGAACCTGTTAAGATTTTATCATCAAATTTAATTAATTTAAAAATATCTGAGTTCCAAATAATTAATTCTTCGGCTAGTCTCGATATATGGACAGCGCAGATCGATGCTGAAGATAAGAAATCCAAAGCAAAATCTCTATCAGATACTGTATCGATAGAATTGTCCGTTGGTTTTTTGAAGCCTAATTTTTTCGCAGTAAAATTTCTATCAATGTTGTAAGACGTACCAGCTAGAGCTCCAACTCCAAGCGGACATTCGTCTATGTACTCAATATTGTTTAAAAATCTTTTTTTGTCCCTTTTAAACATTTCAACATATGCTAAGAGATAATGGGCAAAAGAAATTGGTTGAGCATTTTTTAAATGTGTAAATCCCGGCATAACTGTTTTTATATTGTTTTCAGATTTTTTTATGAAGCTTTTAATTAATTTATCCAGATTTTTAATTGTATTTTTTGATGATTTTTTTATCCATAATTTAAAATCTGTAATTACCTGATCATTTCTTGACCTCGCTATATGCAAATAGCCGGCATCAGGACCAATGATTTCAAAAAGCCTTTTTTCTATATTTAAATGGATATCTTCATAACTTTTATTAAAGATAAATTTTTTTTTTTTAATTTCATTGCTAATTTTTTTCAGCCCTTTAATTATTTTTTTTCCTCTTTTGTTATTAATTATTTTTTGCTTCATTAACATTTGAGCGTGAACAATTGATCCCAAAATATCTTCTTCGAATAATCTTTTATCAACATCGATCGAAGCACCAAATTGCTCAAAAATTTTTGATGTAGGTTTTTTAAATCTTGCTCCCCAAACTGCTTTATTTTTGTTTTTCATATGTTATGTTCGTATTTTTATGTTAAGAAATATTAAAATTACAAAAATCTTAATTACTTTCTATATTTTTTTTAGTATTTTTCCATCAATATCACAAGCAAACGAAGATGTTCCACTCAATAATATAGTACAATATGAAAATCCAAAGCTAATTTCATCAGTGGTATTTGAAGATTTTTTGGGTAATAAGGTTAATTTGAATGATTATTATGGAAAACTTATAGTTATTAATTTTTGGGCAACTTGGTGTGCTCCTTGTAAGAAAGAAATGCCTTCTTTAGATAAACTTTATCAGGATAGTGGTTTTAATAATCTAGTAGCCTTAGCAGTAAATATGGAACAACCAAATAAAATAAAAACAAAAAATTTTTTTAATGAACTCAATATTAAAAAATTAGAAATTTTCTTTGATCAAAATTTAAATTTTGTAAAGGAATTTAAACTTAGAGGAGTTCCTACGACAATACTAATAAATAAAAAAGGCGAGGAATTTGCTAGAATCATCGGGGAAATTAACTTTCAAGATAAAAAATTTTTAGAGTGGTTATCAAAATATGACTAGTTACAATTTGGAAGCTACATCTATTTTTCCACTTTCAAAAAATAAACCTAAACTGATAGTTGTTTTGTGTCACGGATATGGAGGGGATGGTCGAGATATAAGCAGTCTTGCAATTAATTGGCAAAGATTTTTACCAGAAGCAGTATTTGTATGTCCAAACGCTCCTGAAGTTTGCACAATAAACCCAAAAGGTTACCAATGGTTTGATTTAACCTCAGATAAGGAAGAATTGATTTTAGAAAAATCATTGATAGCTGAATCAAAACTTAATACATTTTTAGATCAAGTTCTTGATAATTTTCAATTAGATTTAAACAATCTTGCACTAGTGGGTTTTAGCCAAGGTTGTATGATAGGTATTCAAACTACACTTAAAAAAAAGCAACAAGTAAGTTGCCTGATTGGGTATTCAGGAAAAGTAATTAATCAAAAACATCTATCAAACAATATTAACTCAAAACCAGAAACATTTTTAATGCATGGAGAAGACGATACTGTTGTTCATCCAATTCATTTGTTAGAAGCAAAAGAATATCTGTCAAAACATGGTTTAAAAGTTAAGACTAAAATGTTTAAGGATTGCGAGCATAGAATACCCGTCGAAGGAGTTAGTCTTGGCTTGAGTTTTTTAAGAAAAAATCTTTTCTAATTGAAGCAATTTATTACCAAAACTATTTCTTGAAAAACTTATTCTAATCCGCTAACTTATTTGTATGATTATAACGGCTTCTGAAAAAGTTCCATTAGAAAAGTGTCCTGCGCTGGTATTAAATGCTGATTTTAGACCACTGAGTTATTATCCGCTCTCACTATGGTGTTGGCAAGATGCAGTTAAATCTGTTTTTCTTGAAAGAGTAAGTATTGTTTCAAATTATAAAAGGAAAATAAGAAGCCCGTCCTTTGAAATGAGTCTCCCTAGCGTTATAGCTCTAAAGAATTTTATTAAACCTTCAGAGCATCCAAATTTTACAAGGTTTAATGTATTTTTAAGAGACAAATTTGCTTGCCAGTACTGTGGAGCTAAAAAAGATTTAACCTTTGATCATTTGTTACCAAAGTCAAAAGGAGGAGTTACAGATTGGGAAAATGTTGTAACCGCGTGTTCAACATGTAATGTTAGAAAAGGGGGTAGATTATATTCAGTCTCGCAAATGCATTTGAATAGAAAACCTTTTAGACCAACAGTTGACGATTTACATCAAAATGGAAAAAATTTTCCACCAAATTTTTTACACGAAAGTTGGATGGATTATCTGTACTGGGATGTTGAATTAGAACCTTAATAAATTTAAATTTTTTCGTAATCCAAAAATTTTTTTATAAATACAACACTCAGAAAGAGAGAAAAAATAGTATTTATTGCAGCAAGAGATAAACCTAGTATTCTAAAGCTTACATTCTTGCAGCCTATGTCATTTTCTTTTAATTGCTGCAGGAGTTCTTCTTTTGAAAGTGTTTTTGATAAATCTCCAGCTGTACATGCTAACGACTCATTAAAAAAACCTTGCTCAATACCAAAATGATAAAAAGCCAAAGCGGCGCTAGACATAAATACTAAAAATAATATTAATAAAGTAAACTTTTCGTATTTTTTAATAAAAAGCATTTTAATTATTAATAATATTGAAAGAAAATATGGAACGCGTTGATAAAGGCATAATTTACAAGGCTTATGACCTAGTTGGTGTTCAATTATAAAAGCGGAAATTAAAACAAAAGAAGAAAAAACTAGTATAGAAAATAGAAATTTTTTATTTATTTGTTCAGTCATTCTTATTTTAAAAATAAATAGTAAACTCCTAGCGCAATCAATATAATTATTAACGCAATAATAATACTCCATTTTGTTCCCTGTTTATCTAAAAGGGGACCTATCTTTTCTCCAAATTTATAAGTTAAATAGGAAACTAAAAAAAATCTTAAACCTCTTGTTATAATACATATAAAAATAAAAGGTATTAAGCTAAAATGAATAATCCCACTGGAAATGGTCAAAAGCTTAAATGGCAAAGGCGTAAAACCTGCGGTGACTAATATACCGAGCCAAGCAAAAAATCCTCCACCAGTTGTGAATTTTTCTTTAAAACTATCTGAATATTCATAACCGTATAATTCGAAAATTTTTATTGCAATTTCATTTAAAGAAAAACCAATGTAGTAACCAAATAAAGCACCCAATACTGAAAAAATAGTTGCTATTAGAGCTATTCGAATAAACTCCTCTTTCTTTGATATTACCATAGGGATTATCATGACATCTGGCGGAATAGGGAAAAAAGAACTTTCGATAAATGCTTCAATAGCTAAAAGTGGTTTAGCATATTTGTGTCCAGCCCAAGCAACACATTTATCATATAGTTTTTTAATCATTTTATTAATTCTAAAGTCATTTAATATTTTATACTATTTTTGTTGGTCATAAGAAAACTTTTTTATAAACGAATAAAACTTTTTTCATATGCCTTTGGCCATTTTTTAATCGATTCTTTCTCAAAGATTAGTTCGGGATCGAGTTCTGATAATATCCAATCATCTTTTTCCATTTCACCTTCGAGTTGCCCGCTTGCCCAGCCAGAATATCCCAAAATGACCAAACTTTTTTTTGGACCTTTGTTTTTAGCAATATCAAACAAAATATTATGATCCTGACTTATTGAGATGCCGCCATAATTCTTAGTACTTGCACTTTGGTATTCTGGTGAATGTAATATAAAAACTCTCTTTACATCAACGGGCCCGCCCCAAAATATATTGATGTCGACTTTAAATAATTCTTCCCGTTCATCAGCTGTATTTAGAGAGGGGTCTATTAATAGTGCTAAAGGAACCGAGCCCAATGGTTTATTTACTGTAAGACCCCAGGCTCCATCTTTATCACTCTCTAACATCACGATTACTGTTTTTTGAAATCTATGATCAAACATTTTTTTGGAGGCGACTAGAAAAAGATTTTTAACACTACTGTAGAATTTACCCTTCAAGTAATTTTTTGGGACTTCAGCCGAGGCAAAAGTGTAATTAAATGATGATATTTGCAATATAATCACCAGAAATAATAATACTCTTTTCATCATGAAACCATTATAATAGTAATATTTATGAGTATTGTCACAGACGTATTTTTGCCTTTAGCATTAGCATTTATAATGTTTGCTTTGGGATTAGGGTTATCCGGAAGTGATTTTTTGAGGGTAATAAAGCAACCTCGTGATTTTTTTGTAGGAGCTTTATCTCAGATTATTTTACTTCCAGTAATTGCATTTTTACTTGTAAAAATATGGCCCATTTCTCCAGAATTAGCAATTGGAGTTATGATTATAGCGGCCGCACCTGGAGGTGTAACATCAAATATATTGACCGCGTTTGCAAAAGGAGATGTAGCTCTTTCAATATCTCTAACGGCAATTATAAGCCTACTATCTGTTCTAACCATACCTTTTATAGTTTTTGCCACTTTGGATTTGTTTGGCTTAGCTAACTCTGGAAATGTTTCTTTAATTAAAATGGTACTTAACATGTTCTTAATAGTAACGGTACCGGTGATACTAGGCATGTTGTTTAGAAGATTTGCTTCAAAGGCAGCATTAATATTTGAGCCTGTAGCAAAAAAGGTATCCATAATACTTTTCATACTTGTTTTATTAGGTGCTATTTTAGCTGAGAGAGAAAATATTGTTTCTTATTTTGTTCAGGCTGGCTTAATAACTTTGGCACTTAATGTAGTTATGATGATTGTAGCTTATTATGTTGCGAAGTTACTTGCTTCAGGAACAGAACAAAGAAAATGTATTACCATTGAATGCGGTTTGCAGAATGGAACTTTAGCAATATTTGTGGCAACTTCTATGTTCGATGGTGGGATGTATGTTATACCAGCAGCCACCTATAGTTTAATAATGTTTGTGACCTCTTTAATTTTTGTATATTTGGTTAGAAAAACTACCTAAAAAGGACAAATAAAAAAATCTAAGTTATTTTTAAGTGCTTCGATTCGGGGATAACACCATCTCAAGTTTTTTTAAAGAATACAGTGATAAATTGCTCAAAAAGGCAGGAATTTTAGCTGTTTTGACATATGGTCTAATAAATGATTTGAAGATTAAATCTCAGGTTTAAAAAGCATATAAATGCTACTGGTTTGTTTGATATTATGTTGTAAAAATGTCACATAATCAAAAAATTAAGCAAATTAAGACTTTATTGACCAAAAGAGGGTTTGAATCAGTTTTAGATTTTATTAATATCCGAGTTATATTTTTAAAAATATTATTATAAAGGAATAAATCGATTTTATAATAAAACTAAAGGGGCGATTATGAAGAAATTAAGAACAATGTTGGTGATACTCTTATTGAGTATAGCTACAACGCCTGTGATGTCGAGCTCAGACAATCATGCAGGTTTGTATATTGCGGTAGAAGCGGCAACTAATGGCGCGGCTATGAACGGTAGTGGTACAAACTCTAATGATGAAATTACGAATGGTACAATCGGAGAAGTTTTCGAATCTGTAGGTTTGCACGTTGGATATTTATTCCCAGCGTCCGACACATTTTTGATAGGTTTAGATATAACATTGATGCCAGGAGACGGTGCAATAAAACTTGACGCTGGTGCTGGTGATTCTAATTCAGACGATGACGATATTACCTTAGACTTTGGAGATGTTATAACGGGTAGTATAGTTCCAACGTTTGCAGTTACAGACAATTCTGCAATTTACGGCAAATATGGTATTAGCAGAGCTGGTCTTAGTTGGGCTGGTAACGTTGATACTACTTTGAACTCTTTTGTAGACGGGGAAACGTATGCGATCGGCACAAGAACGCAGTTCGATAACGGAGCCTTTTTACAGACAGAATTTGGATATTCTGATTTTGATACGATTAACGTATCAGTAACTACAGGCGGTACTGGTAAAGCAAATCCAGAAAGAGTTTATGGTGCGTTTGCTTTAGGCGTAAGATTTTAAATTAATAAATTTAGTACTTTAAAAAAACCCACTCGGTTACAAAACTTGAGTGGGTTTTTTTTTGAGGTTTTTTTAATATTTCAATCTAAAATTTTGAAAGGTCTCGTAGTTCAGTTGGATAGAACGTTGGTTTCCTAAACCGAAGGTCGTAGGTTCAAATCCTACCGAGACCGCCAGTAACATAAAAGGTAAGCAAGTTAGTTGGTTGAATTATAACTAATAGTTGTAATAAACTATACATATAAATAGATGAGCGAAATTATAGAATTAATAAAAGAAATACCTAAATCCGAATTGCATATGCATATCGAAGGCTCTCTTGAACCAGAGCTTATGTTTAAGATGGCTGAGAGAAACAATATATCTATTCCATTTAAAAATTTTGATGAAGTTAAGTCAGCATATAATTTTAATAATCTTCAATCATTTTTGGATGTTTATTATCACGGATCTAAAGTTTTGATTAATGAGCAGGATTTTTTTGATCTTACTTGGGCATATGCATTAAAATGTAAAGAAAATAATGTAGTTCATACAGAAATTTTCTTTGACCCTCAAACACATACGGATAGAAAGATAGATTTTGATTTGGTTATCAATGGTATCTACGCAGCTTTTGTAAAAGCTAAAAAAGAATTTGGATTAAGTTCAAAAATTATTATGTGTTTTTTAAGACATCTTGATGAGGAATCGGCTTTCAATACATTGAATCGAGCTTTATTACATAAAAACAAGATTATTGGAGTGGGTCTTGATTCTTCGGAGAAAAATAATCCTCCAAGAAAATTTCAACGTGTATTTAAGAAGGCTATGGAAGAAAATTTTTTAACAGTAGCTCACGCAGGAGAAGAAGGGCCACCCGAATATATTTGGGAAGCGTTAGACATTCTTAAAGCAAAGAGAATTGATCATGGAATTCAATGTCTTAAAGATGAGCGACTTATCGAGAGATTACAATATGAGCAAATTCCTTTGACAGTTTGTCCTCTTTCTAATGTGAAACTTTGCGTTTTTGAAAAACTCAAAGATCATAATTTAAAAAAATTAATGGAAAAAGGTTTAATGGTTTCTGTTAATTCTGATGATCCTGCCTATTTTGGTGGCTATATTAATACAAATTTAATTGAGTGCCAAAAGGCTTTGAATCTCTCAAGAGACGATGTAAAAAGACTCGCAATAAATTCATTTAAATCGTCATTTTTGAATGAAATTGAAAAAAAAAAGTGGATAAATCATATTATTAACCTGAACTAATTATACACAATCAATATGATAAAGTTTAAAATCAAGACTCAAAATTAGAATTTGGTTGGTGTAAGATTAAAAAAATGAATGAAAAATCTAATATTATTGTGAGATCAGCAAATAGCGGGATTGCTCGAATTAAACTAAATCAACCCGACACCTATAATGCCTTATCCTCAAGTACACTTAAATTGCTGATAGAAGCTTTTAAGAATTTACATGAAGATGATAACACGAAAGTTGTTGTTATTGAGGGTTCTGGCAGCGGTTTTTGCGCCGGTCACAACTTAAAAGAAGTTAATTCTTTGAAAGGTAAATCTGATTATAAAAAGTTATTTGACCTTTGTTCAAAACTTATGATGACAATTATAAATAATAATAAACCTGTTATTGCAAAAGTTCATGGTGCTGCTTTTGCGGCTGGATGCCAGCTGGTAGCTACTTGCGATTTAGCTTTAAGTACAAACGATGCAATTTTTTGCACACCAGGTGTTAACATAGGGCTTTTTTGCAGCACACCAATGGTCGCCCTAAGTAGAAATGTAGTCAGAAAAAAAGCAATGAAAATGCTTTTAACAGGCAACCCAATTAACGCTCAGCATGCAAAAGAAATCGGTCTTATCAATGATCATTTCGACAATTCAAAATTAGAGGAAGAAGTATTAAAGCTGGCTGAGAAAATTGCCTCCAAATCTAGCAAAACTATTAAAATAGGAAAAAAAGCATTTTATAAACAGATGGAAATGCCTTTAGAGAGTGCCTATAAATATACAAGTAAAGTCATGTGTGAAAACATGATGACTTTGGATGCTAAAGAGGGTATTTCGGCTTTTTTAGAGAAAAGAATTCCTAAATGGAAAAACAACTAGTGACTAATTCTGTAGTTGATGACAAATTAATTAAACAAGTTCTTACATCATCAAAAACAGTTGCAATGGTTGGTGTAAGTTCTGTTCAAAAGAAAGAAAATTCTACTATAATTAGGAGAAGACCTTCAATTATAGTCATGAAATATCTCCAAGAGTTTGGTTACAGAGTGGTACCGGTTAATCCGTTTTCTGCCGGAGAAAAAATTTATGGAGAAACCATAGTTGCTAAATTAGAAGATATTTCCATTCCAATAGATATAGTTGATGTTTTTCGTCCATCAAAAGAGGCTCCTATAATTGCTAAACAAGTAATTAAAATTGGAGCTAAAGTTCTTTGGTTGCAATTCGGTATTCAAAATCAGGAAGCACAAGAAATAGCCGAATCGGCAAACATTACTTGTGTTGCCAACAGATGTATTAAACAGGAATATCAAAGATTATTTTTAAAAATGAATCCTGTAGCTCCATTTCTTCGAACAAATACATAACTTATAAATAGACAGATAAAAATAAATTTATTTGCATATTTATCAAAATCCAAACATAATAGTCGAGTGAAGATTAACCAGAGGTGGAAATGGGCGAATGGCGGAACTGGTAGACGCGCAGGACTCAA
>CEUS01223253.1_pt1 | contig 11287 bp, 14 predicted proteins | sample 427031 | NCBI WGS metagenome assembly CEUS01 (sample SAMEA2622837, study PRJEB7988) | marine metagenome | biome: marine biome (ENVO:00000447); feature: marine epipelagic mixed layer (ENVO:xxxxxxxxx); material: "saline water (ENVO:00002010), including plankton (ENVO:xxxxxxxx)" | depth 140 m | reverse complement strand
GATCACCCCCAGCAGCTTCGTGTTGAAGCACGCCTGCTTCAGGCCTTTGATGATCATGAGTCCATCTCCCCGTCCTCGTAAACCACGGCAATGAGCCGCTTCGGGCCGTGCGCCCCCAGAGTCAACGTAAACTCGATGTCCGCGGTTTTACTCGGACCACTGATGACCGTCACGTTCGTAGGAATGTGGTCCCCTCTTCCAGCCGTCCACGTGAACAGATCGGTCGTCAACCGTGACACCCGGACCATCGCGATGTGAACAGGGGGCAACAACGTGGCCAGACGGCTTCGCCCCTCACCGCTTTCGACGATCAGGCTACCCGTTTCGACAAGCGCGGCACTCACTCCTGTTAGGCCCACATCACAGTCCGCACAGAACGCTTTGAGATCGCCCTCGGACTCGCCGACCACGTAACACGTCCGCTCGGGCCAACGAGCGACCGTATCCATTCCATCGACGGGCGGTTCCTGGTTAATCACGACGCTGTGCGCGTCCATCTCATCCAGCAGATTATCCACGATCGTCCAGGCCGCTTCGGCGGACTCCGCCCGGCGAACATCCCCCTTGAGATTCGTCAGACATTCGCAGAAACGATCGACCGGGTTCTCGAACGTCCGCCTCGTCAACCAGGGGCTCAGCCTTTCCGCAGGTCGGGAGGCTCCGCGCAATCGTTCCAGGATTGCTTCTCGATCACCCATCCCCGCCCTCCAACTCAGACTGCCAGATCTCCCGGAATGGTCTGGGCGCCAACCCCTTCAGTTTCCGACCCTTCGAGGGGTCGAGGAACGAAGGCATCCGCAAGTCGCCGTCCTTCAGCACCGGGAGTTGTGCGGTGCGCATCAGGCCCGTCAGTCTGCGGTAGCGATCCACGTCCATCAGCATCCAGGCAGCCGCTTCCTCGGCCCGCCGCACGGACCAGGGTACGAGCCCCTGTTCCACCTCGTCGTTCCGCAGCTCGACCAGCATCCGCGGAAGATCGATTCGGGCAGGACAGACGTCTCGACACGCTCCACAGAGCGAGCTCGCCTGCGGAAGCGCCGGATACTCTTCGAGCCCCATCAGCAGCGGGGTGATGACCGCGCCGATCGGGCCACTATATGGACTCCGGTAAGTGTGACCACCGACTTCGCGGTAGACCGGGCAGATGTTCAGACACGCCCCGCACCGAATGCACTGAAGAATTTCCTCGTACTTCCCCCCGAGCAACTGACTCCGGCCATTGTCGAGCAGGATGATGTGAACTTCTTCGGGCCCATCCTCATCGTCCACCTTCCTGGGCCCCGTCACCACGTTCGTATACACCGAAAGAGGCTGCCCCGTCGAGCTCCGGGCCAGAAGCTGAAGCCATACCGCCGCGTCGTCCCACGTCGGCACCACCTTCTCGAGCCCGACCAGGGCGATGTGGACGGGGGGACTGGCCGAAACGAACCGGCCGTTGCCTTCGTTCTCGACCAGCACCAGACTACCCGTCTCGCTGACCAGAATGTTGCCCCCCGTGATCCCCATTCCTGCAGAGAGAAATCTCGACCGCAACAGTCGGCGAGAGGCCGCAACGAGATCTTCGATCTCCGCTGATTGAAGAGATTCCCCGGAGGCGTTCTCGATCAGGGTGACGATCTCGTCCCTGCGCTTGTGGATGGCGGGCGCGATGATGTGAAAGGGCGGGTCGCCGGCCAGCTGGATGATCCATTCACCCAGATCCGTTTCCACCGACTCGATGCCGGCCTCTTCGAGTGCCACCCCAAGATGGATCTCCTCCGAGGCCATCGACTTGCCTTTCGTGGCCAGCGTCACCCCTCGGGTCTTCCCAATGTCAATCACGATTCGACACGCCTCTGCGGCATCCTCCGCCCAGTGGACGTGTGTGCCAGCGGCTTTCGCATTTGATTCGAACGATTCCAAGTGCTCGTCCAGCTGAGCGAGCGTAGCCGAACGAATCGCCTTGAAATGGTCGCGAAGACCTTCCGAATCGGGCAGCTCCTCCAACGCCCCTTCGCGCCCCCGCCAGAAATTCCCCGTCGCCGTGTCGATGGCCTCCTGAAGGGGCAGATCGTTGATCGCGGAGTCAGCCTGCGACCGGAACTGTGAAATCGAGGCCGACATCAGCCGAGTTCCTCCAACAGACACGCCAGGTGCCGAACGCGCGGACCGTCCGGATCGACAAGTCCCTCCATCTGCATCAAGCATCCCGGATCGATCGACACAAGAACGTCCACTTCTATGTCTACGGCTTGTCGCAGCTTTTCACGCGTCATCGCATTCGCAACCTCAGGCATCTTAATCGAGAACAGTCCGCCGAATCCGCAGCATCGATCGGACTCCACCATTTCGACGACGCGACACCCGGCCGATTCCAGGAGCTGTCGGGCTTCGCCTCCCAGCCCCAGAAGCCGGTTCGCGTGACAGGAATCGTGATAGGTCACCGTCGGCGCCGCATCGGAGCCGGGAGGCGCCCAGCCCTGGCGGACCAGAAACCGGCTCAGTTCGAACGTCTTCGCGCCCAGGGCTTCGGCCCGGGCCTCCCAATCCGGATCGTCCTCGAACAGATGAACATACTCCGCGGCTACCATCGACGAGCACGATCCGCTCGGTAAAACAACCGCGTCATAGGGTTCGAAGATTTCAATCGTCCGACGCGCAAGATCCCGGGCCTGATTGCGGAGTCCGCTGTTGAAGAATGGCTGACCACAGCAGGTCTGGGCATCGGGGAAATCCACCTGGCACCCTGCGCGACGAAGCAACCGGACGGTTGCCACCCCAATTTCGGGGGAAATCTGATCGACCAGACACGACACGAACAACGCAACAGTCTTCTCGCTCACTCTGCACTCCTCTACAAGGCGCTCCAGAGACACGACCGTATGATAAGCGCGTCGGCGTCCTCAGACCATTCCGCCAGCGACAGTTCGTTTGAAACGAGGCGGTAACGACGGAAGATCCGAAGGTTTTCCATATCTCTGTCTTCCTCATTCATATACATTGACCGACATGGAGAATCGACGCAAAACAAAGCTGACTGAGGTGGACCGAAAGCACGTCTGGCACCCGTTCACCCAGATGCGAGACTACCCCGCAGAGGATCCCGTCGTCGTCGAGCGGGCAGAGGGCCCGTATCTGTTCGACATCGAGGGGCGGCGCTATCTCGACGGCTACGCCTCGATCTGGTGCAACGTTCACGGACATCGGGTCGACGAAATCGACGACGCCATTCGCGATCAGCTCGACCGGGTCGCCCACGCCACCCTCCTCGGGGGATCCAACATTCCGGCGATCGAACTCGCGGCGAAGCTCGTTCACATCACGCCCCCCAGACTCGATCACGTATTCTACTCAGACAGTGGGGCCACCGCGGTCGAAGTGGCCCTCAAGATGGCCTTCCAGTACTGGCAGCAGTGTCCCGATCCACGACCCGAAAAGCGCGCTTTCCTCCACCTCACTCAGAGCTACCACGGCGATACCATCGGCGCTGTCAGCATCGGGGGCATCGATCTATTCCACAAAGTCTACGGCCCTCTCCTGTTCGACCACATTCCCGTGGCCGCCCCCCACCCTTACCGGTGCAGCTTCTGTGAATCGGAGCCCGGTTGCAACAGGGGGTGTCTGAGTGCGTTCGAAGAAACCCTGGCTCAGCGTGCAGATGAGATTGCGGCCTTCTTCGTCGAACCGCTCGTACAGGGAGCCGGGGGAATGCTCGTTCATCCGGAAGGTTATCTGCGCGACGCGGCCGAACTGTGTCGCGCCCACGACGTCCTCTTCATCGTCGATGAGGTCGCCACCGGATTCGGGCGAACCGGCGCGATGTTTGCCTGCGATCGAGAAGGGGTCGAGCCTGACCTGATGTGCCTGGGCAAGGGCCTAACCGGCGGATACCTCCCCCTCGCTGCCACCCTCGCCACCGATCGGATCTACGACGCTTTTCTGGGTGACTATTCCGAGACGAAAACCTTCTTTCACGGCCATACTTATACCGGCAATCCGCTTGCCTGCGCAGCCGCCCTCGGTACTCTCGAGGTGTTCGAAAAGCGGGATGTCATTCGCAACCTGCAGCCCACGATTGACCACCTTTCCCACGGACTCGAACGATTCCGCGATCGACCCCACGTAGGGGATGTGCGACAGTGCGGGTTCATCGCCGCCATCGAACTTGTCGCGAATAAGAAATCCCGCCGCCCCTACCCGTTCGAAGCACGAATCGGACACCAAGTCTGCGGTCGGGTGCGCGAGAAAGGCATCCTGCTTCGCCCTCTCGTCAACACCATCGTCCTCTTCCCACCGCTTTGCCTGACAACCGACCAGCTGGACGAAATTCTGGATGCGGTCTACGATGCCATCGTCGAGGTCACAGAGTCGGATGGCTGATCGTCGCACCTCACCGAAGCGGGGATTCTTCATCACCGGAACAGATACGGACGTCGGTAAAACCTTCGTGGGGGCCGCTCTCGCCGAAGCTGCCCGGGTCAGTGGAATCGATCTCGGCGTATTCAAGCCGGTTTCTGCCGGCGGGGGTGAAGACGTTCGCTGTCTCAAGATAGCCTCCGGCGTAGAGGACGCTGACGACCTCATCAACCCCATCGCGCTCGCAAACCCCCTGTCACCGGACATCGCCGCCGAGCACGAAAACGTCATCATGAAGGTCGATTCGATTTACGCGGCGTTCGACCGGCTCGTTCGACAACACGATCGACTCCTCGTCGAGGGCGCCGGCGGCATCCTTGTTCCGCTGACTGCAGAAATCTCGATCATCGATCTGGCCGCACGATTCGAGCTACCCGTCTTGATCGTATCCCGTGCCGCACTCGGTACGATCAACCATACCCGTCTCACCGTCGAAGCTCTACAGACGCGGGATGTTCCGATCCTTGGAATCGTCTACAACCAACCGACTCCCGGAGCCAGGACCCTCTCCGCCGAACGCAGCCCAGCTTCGATCGAACGTCATACAGGCATCGAAACCCTGGGTTGCCTTCCTCACGCATCGCATCTCAACCAGCCTGGCGACGGCGCCCGCGCTGAATTCGTCCGTGAACACCTCAACCTCGACCGGATCCTGGGACCCTGACCGATGGCGATACAACCCCTTTATGCCGTCGCCTTCAAAGGGGTCGGCGAGATCGCCCGTCGGGAGATCCGTAACAGGCTCGAAGCCACCGGGTTCGTTCACCGCACCGTGCGTGACTCCGACCTGATTTCGTTTTCGGCCGACATAGACCGTGTGGACATTTCGAATCTACTGACCGTCGAAGACGTCTACTATCAGCTGGATGTCCTGCCCCTGACCGGAGAAAAGAAGGACCTCGAAAGCTTCAGACGCCGGGTCGAGGCCTGGTCGTTCGAAGAAGGAATCACGGCCAGACGCCACGTCACACCCAGATCGCGGAAGGGGGCGGTGAGCTACCGGGTCATCGTGCAGGCCGAAGATGCAGACTGGCGCCAGTACCGCCGCGAGCGACTTGGGCGCGAGGTCACCGATGCCGTCGGACGGCGCTACTCGAAATGGTACGCCGCGGAGGATGGAGGCGACGTCGAAATCTGGATCCAGTTCGCCGAACGTGAAGCGGTGGTCGGCCTGCGGTTGACCGATCGAACGATGCGTCACCGGACCGACAAGACGGCCAACCTTCCGGGTTCACTCCGACCCACCGTAGCCGCCGCGATGATCACACTGGCCAGACCGTCCGAAGATGATGTCTTCCTCGATCCGATGTGCGGGGCGGGTACGCTCTTGCTCGAGCGCGCCCGGGCCGGAAGGTATCGCGAACTTCTGGGTGGCGACGTTCGGCCCGAAGCGGTATCCGCCACGTATGAGAACCTGGGGAATCGGCACAAGCCCTGGACAGTACGAGAATGGGATGCCGCTCGGCTCCCTCTGGAACCCGATTCCGTCACCCAGATCGCGACGAATCCTCCGTGGGGGCGACAGGTGGGCTCCCGTGGAGACCTGGAAGACCTCTATTCCCGATCCTTCGACCAATTCGATCGGGTACTCGTGTCGGGGCGACGCGCGGTGGTGCTGACCAGCGAGTGGGACGCTTTGAAACGCGCCCTGGAGGGACGAACGACCCTGATCCCGATTCAGCAGATCCGTCGAATTCACATTCTCGGGCGTCTTGCCGATATGTTCGTCCTGCTGAAAACATAAATTGCGGTCCGCGATCATCGGCGCTCGCCGACTCGGTGATCCAAACGTGTTTCTTCAGAAACCTTGGTGGCAGGCTCTACAGGAGGGAAGTATGGCAGACGTAAGCGATCAGGTCGGAACGAAACTGCTGTTCGAGAACGATCGTGTCCGGGTGTGGGATCTCTCTCTCGCCCCCGGAGAGTCCACCGGTGTGCATCGGCACGAAAACGACTACTTCTTCGTCACGATCGGAGGCGGTCACCTCCAGGGCGTGGACGCCGAAGGAACGGAGGGCGAGCCTCGCCAGATGGGAGACGGGGAGGTCCATTTTCGGAGCCTCGAGGGAGAGGACGCCATTCACGAAGCCGTCAACGTGGGTGACGATCGGTGGCGAAATATCGTAGTCGAACTGTTGTAGGCGCAATAGGGCTCGGGACAAAAGTGGCCACGGCGGCCACCAGCGAGTCGCAATTGGCCTCCGGATAGAAGTGGCCTCGGGGCCACTTCTATGAGCCTTTTCGCTAGAAACCTTGTCCCTCGGCCATGACCTGCGTCCCTACCGTCTCCCTTTTCGTGTATTTCGGGATCGGCGTTCAGGTCTTTTCCCCAATGTCGATCATTTTAGGGGCCTCGGGCCGATGTAGTCGTCCCGTTTCAGTTCGTCCATCGATTGCAGCCGCTGGGTGACTTCCGCGATCCGCTTGACTTCGTGCTCCACTGTCTGCAACTGTTCAAGGGTCTTCTCGTCGAGTTTGTCCGGCGCCATCAGAAGCACCTGGGCGATCGCCAGGATCGTCGTCAGCGGATTGTTGATCTCGTGATTGACCGTGATCGCCGTTTCCCTGACCGCTTCCAGGCGTCCAGCGGTGACCTCGGCCTCGTGCGGTTCCTCCTCGAGGCGCACACGCTCCGTCACATCCTCGGAAACCTGGATCGCCCCCACCACCTTGCCAGACGCGTCCCGGAGCGGCGTGATCGAGATCGACAGAACGAGTTCGCCATCCTCGGTGCGAATCGTGTGCGCGGGTGCTCGACGGTTTCACCCCGATCGACAACTCGTTTGGTAATTTCATCCCACGCGTGCGCCTCATCCGTAAGCAGGTCTGAAACGGGCGTACCCACGGACTCCAACCAGCTGATATACACACCCAACCGGTGCAGAAACCGCTCCTGGGCAGCGTTCATCGTCGTAATCCGCATTTCGGCGTTCAACCGCAGCCGGTCGATCATCCTCGGCTCCAGAGCGGCGCCCTTCGGCAGAATGACCATTCCTCGCTCGTTGACCACAGGTTCGGCGATAATGTCTCCAGCCTGCGCCTCGGATAATGCGAGTGTTCTCATTGCGATCTCTCGATCTGAAAATAGGCCCCGGATGCGGCCGGGGGCTCACTCAGCCAGCCGTGACTGCTTGAGAGCGTCCTTTAGATTCGAACGTGCCCAGTCGAGCGTCGAACGATACAGGCGGTTGAAGCCACCCCAAGTCCACCGCACCAGTCTTCCCCGCCCGGTAGCCTCGACGAGAAGGACTCGGCGTTCCTCGTCGAGCCCGTCGTTCTCTTCCCCCATCTTGATCAGTTCGCGCTCGTAACCGAACGTCACCATTTCCTTTGCGTGATCGTCGAGCTTGTCCGGTTCGTCCAGTTCGGTATCGGGACAAATCGTACAACGCTCGTTTCGCAGAAACTGATGGATCCAAAGGTCAGGCACGTCGCCACGGTAGACCGATCCGGTTTCTTCGACGTGCTCGCGACTCAGCACGCCATAAGTCCGACACACCAGCGGACGAACCGGATGGATTCGACAACCTCCCTCGTCCGACAGAAACGGGCACCGCAAAGGGCGCTCCTCGTCGAATGTCAGAAACCGGGCCTGCTCCTCTTCGGAAAAGTGACTCCGCACGTGGTCGACGATATTCAGATACTCCGTCGTGTAGAGCGGATACATCGTCGCCCAGTCTTCGGCGGCCTCTTCCGGTGTCAGCTGGCAACACTGTCCCAGGTTGTCGCACGCACACGTAACGTCCGGGACCTTCGCGTAGAGCGCGTCGAGGCGCTCCTTCGTGTCCGCTCCCAGGAGATCGTCGGGAGACTCGATCCGAACGAATTCGCTCACGATCGTTTTCGAGTCGACCTGCGGGGTTTGGGCGGATCGATGTTGTAGAAGGTTTCCCGCCCCGGGTAGACGGCCGAATCACCCAGGTCTTCTTCGATCCGCAGAAGCTGGTTGTACTTGGCGATTCGATCGGACCGGGAGGCCGATCCCGTCTTGATCTGTCCCGCATTCGTGCCCACCGCGATATCGGCAATCGTGGTATCCTCCGTTTCTCCCGAGCGATGAGAGATGACCACTGTGTAACCAGCTCGTTTCGCGGTCTCGATGGCGTCGAGCGTCTCCGTCAACGTTCCGATCTGGTTGACCTTCACGAGGATCGAGTTGCCGACTTTTTCGGAGATACCACGATTGAGTCGCTCCGTGTTCGTCACGAACAGATCGTCGCCCACGAGCTGAACTGAGGCGCCCAACTTCGCCGTCAGCTGTGCCCAACCCTTCCAGTCGTTCTCATCCAGTCCATCTTCGATCGACACGATCGGATACCGGCTCGTCCAGTCCGCCCAGAAATCGACCATCTTGGCCGAACTCAGTCGGGTCCCGTCGGACTTCTTGAACACATACTGCCGTCCGTTGTAGAACTCACTTGTCGCTGGATCCAGGGCAAGCAGAATGTCGCCCCCCAACGTGTAGCGAGTGTTCTTGATCGCCTGGGCGATCACTTCGAGGGCTTCCTCGTTAGACCCGAGACTAGGCGCGAATCCCCCTTCGTCTCCCACACCTGTACTGTAGCCGGCCTTCTTCAGCACATCCCGCAGAGCGTGGAAAATCTCGGCTCCCGCCTGAAGCGCCTCCGCGAACGTCTTTGCGCCCACGGGCATCACCATAAACTCCTGCAGGTCCACGCTGCTGTCGGCGTGGGCTCCCCCATTGAGGATATTCATCATTGGCACTGGAAGCTGGCACGCCGAGGCCCCACCGATGTATCGATAGAGCGGCATCCCAAACGCCTCGGCCGTAGCCTTCGCCGTCGCCAGGGATACACCCAGAATACCGTTCGCCCCGAGCTTGCCCTTGTTCTTTGTCCCGTCGAGGGACAGCATCTGCGTATCGACCCCGATCTGGTCCGAGGGATCCATCCCCACCACCGCCGGAGCGATCTTCGTGTTGACGTTGGCGACCGCTTTGGTCACGCCCTTCCCCAGATAGCGTCTGGCGTTGCCATCTCGCATTTCGACGGCTTCGTGCTCTCCCGTCGACGCGCCCGAAGGGACCGCCGCCCTGCCCAGAGCGCCGTTACTCAGCCTGACTTCGACTTCCACCGTCGGGTTCCCACGCGAATCCAGGATTTCGCGTCCGTGCACGTTCTCGATTTTAGTTACAGCCACTGCCACCTCCTCTTCCTCACAACCTGTCATCCGGCATCGACGACAGGAAACGGTCGTTCGCTGTTCCTCTTCCGACGGAACCCCGAACTTCGGAGCTCGTTCAGCGGCGAAATATACGGGCGGGCCTGAACCCGGGCAAACCAGAGCGGAGAGTCAGGCCAGAGTTGCGCGGAGGTGGCGGAGATCTTCGACGACGCGGACCAGGCGGGAGGACATAATCTGCGACATACGGTAGAGAATCTTAAAGCCGCAGGTAGGGCTCGTTTCGATCAGGTCCATCAGGCCAGGGCGGAAAAAACCGATTAACTCGCTTCGTTCGGCGGCGATGATGTGCGTGGATCTGGGTGAATCATCAAGGACAGCGAATTCTCCGAGCAGTTCGCCAGCCTCGAGTGTTCCGATGTTCATCAGTTCGTCTCCGGCCTGCCGGACCACGTTCACGCTACCCGACACCACCACGAACAACCCCGATCGGGGGATCCAAGCCCGAATCACCATCTCGCCTTTCAGAAACTTCCGGCGATGGACGATGCGTTCGACCTCCCGAATCTCGAATTCAGTCAGCGTGTCGAAAATCGGCAAAGCCGCGAGGATGTCGAAAAGCTCATCCTCCTGGCTGACGCCGGGTTCGACAGTGGGGCCCCATTCCGGGTCTGGGAGAATTGGTTTTTCCGCTCGTTCGGACATCGCACTCACTGCATAATGAAATCGGTAAAATAGACGGCGGTCACGATCCCGTTCCTCAACTCGCCGTTAATCGCCTCGAGCAGGCTTTCCTTGACGGGAAGACGTTCAGAGTCGCGTAGTTCTTCGATCGAGAATCCCTCGAGGGTCCGAACGCACAGATCCCAGATCAATGTGTGTTTCAGGATGATTTCGTCGATCCCGGGTTGCCGATCGACCTCCAACGCCACATTCGTAGAAACGAGATGGCGTCCCTGTGAATCGAGGGGCGAGAAGGTCATCTCCGCAAGCTCTTCATAGAAGATGGGCGGGACGAACTTCTCTTCAGCCAGAACCTCGATCGGGGCTTCCTCTTCAACCACCTCTGGCGCAGGGACCGCCCAGTCCAGGAATACGAAAGCCCCCGCCGTCTCCAACAGCATAATGACGATGATCAGCAGAAGATAGCGATACGGGCCCGATGCCCGAGGTGGTGGGGGGGCCTCTTCCTGTTCTTCTTGTTCTTCTTCAGCCATTGATCGCTCTCGTCAAGTCTTGTACCAGCGTTTGGACTACACGCGACCCAACGGACCACGTTCGAAACGCGTCAACTGGCGCTGCAGGTGGAGCTTCAGCTCGACCGATTCGGGGCCCAACGCGATCGCGTAACGGATCAGTTTCAGGGCCCTCTCCTGGTCGCCCTTCTGGTAATAGAGATCGGCCAAGGTGTCGAGATACTGTGGCGTGTCCGGGCGGATGCGGAGAGATTGTCGGGAGAGACAGATCGCTTCGTCGAGGTTCCGCCCTTGCGTGGCGTAGACCCACGCCAGATTGTTCAGGCTGCTGTCATCGTGGGGGTCAATCTCGAGCGCCCGCAGGTAGGCGTCGATCGACTTATCGTGCTGGTCGTTCTCGAAGTTCGCGGTGCCGAGCGAGGCCCAACCATTCGGATTCAGCGGCTCCAGTTGTGTGGTTCGCTCGAACGCTGAAACAGCGCCGTCGTAGTCGCGCAACTGAACCCTGAGATGCCCCAGACGGAAATGGATCCACGCCTCATCTCTTGTCTCCA
>CEUS01169068.1_pt1 | contig 11288 bp, 8 predicted proteins | sample 427031 | NCBI WGS metagenome assembly CEUS01 (sample SAMEA2622837, study PRJEB7988) | marine metagenome | biome: marine biome (ENVO:00000447); feature: marine epipelagic mixed layer (ENVO:xxxxxxxxx); material: "saline water (ENVO:00002010), including plankton (ENVO:xxxxxxxx)" | depth 140 m | reverse complement strand
TCGTGTTTCTCCATTTATAGATGTGGCACAGGCTGGAGACCTTCTTGCAAGGGCCGGGTTTACACTGCCAGTCTCTGACATTGATACCCTGTCTGTTACATACCCGAATGCTATATCCCTGATGAATGACCTCCAGGGAATGGGGGAAACGAATGCCGCAGCCGATCGACGTCGTAACTTTTCTCGACGGTCCACTTTAACTAGAGCTTCCGCAATCTACGCAGATCAATTCGGCACTAGCGATGGCCGTGTTCAAGCCACTTTTCAAATCATCTACATGGTCGGCTGGGCTTCCGACACCTCTCAGCCAAAACCTCTCTCAACAGCCAGTAAAATTTGTTGAATAAAAAGTTCCCGACGGCGCAGATAAAGCCAGGAATAGATAAGCAGTCCTGTTAGAGAAGGTCCCTAAGCATTGCTACTAACGGCTCGTCTGCGGGCAACATTCTATAGTTGCCAAGGTCCTTTGAAACTGACCATGAAAGTTCCTGACCTTCCTTCGGAACGACCGTGCCCGCCCATACCCTACAAACATATAGCGGCATCAAAAGATGAAAATGATCATAACTATGCGAAGCGAAAGTAAACGGCGCCAAACATGCAGTAGACACATCGATTGATAGCTCCTCTTTAAGCTCCCGTATCAGAGCCTGCTCTGGTGTTTCCCCCGACTCAATTTTTCCACCAGGAAACTCCCATAAACCTGGCATAGGCAGCCACGATGGACGTCTAGATATCAATACTCGTCCGTCCGCATCAACTAACGCTGCAGAGACAACTAACGTAAGGGGCCTTTTCGACATTAGCTCCGATATGCCGTGTTAATATCGAGGTAGCCTTGGGTTAGGTCACAAGTCCACACGGTGGCCCTGCCATTCCCCACGCCCACGTCAACCGCAATCGATACTTCTGCCCCTTGCATATAGACAATTAGAGCAGACTCATCGTATCCCACCGGTCCGCCATCCCTTGCAACAACGGTGTCTCCAAAACAGATACTGATTCTATCCCGATCTGCGTTCTCGCCCGCCTTGCCAATGGCAGCAATTATCCTCCCCCAGTTAGGGTCTGAGCCTGCTATTGCCGTTTTCACCAGAGGTGAATTAGCGATTGAGAGACCAATCTTCCGAGCCGATCGTTGATTATTAGCTCCACTTACCGTGATTGAAATGAATTTACTTGCACCTTCGCCATCACGGACGATTTGATGAGCTAAATTGGTCATAACACTTGTAAGCTTGGATCTGAAATCGGACAGTTTCCTATCTGTGTGTTGGGTGATAGTCGGATGGGGCGCACTTTTTCCTGTCGCAAATAGCAGCACCGTGTCACTAGTTGACGTGTCACTGTCAACTGTAATGCAATTGAAAGTAGTCTCAGTTATCTTAGCAAGTAAGGGTTGCAGCACAGAAGTTGGGAGTTTGGCATTGGTGAAAAGATACGCGTGCATTGTCGCCATATCAGGAGCAATCATGCCAGACCCTTTACAAATTCCCGTAATTACTACTGGAACGTCGCCGATTCTTGCTATTGCACCCGAACCCTTTGCATAAGTGTCTGTTGTGCGAATTGCATCTGCTGCTTTATTCCATCCCCCTGGAGCCAAAGCTTGCGACATGCTCGGCAACGCCTCTATGATTCGTTCATAAGGCAGCCTAACGCCTATTATCCCAGTTGACGACACAAACACTTCCTTCGGCAAACAGCCTAAGGCATTAGCTCCAGCTTCTGCTGTTTCCCTAACAGCTACAGCGCCCTCTCTTCCAGTAAATACGTTGGCGTTTCCAGCGTTTACAATTAACCCACGGGCAACCCCTCTATCAAGGATGCTGCGACACCAAGCCACCGGTGCAGCTGAGGTGCGGGACTTGGTAAATACTCCAGCAACCTTTGTGCCTTCATCAAAAGCCGCCATCATTACATCCGTTCTCTTGCTATAACTAATGCCAACAGCGGCCGTAGACATGCTTACGCCGTCTATCGGACAAAGGTCTGGAAAAGATGACGGAGCAAGTGGAGAAATACGAGCTGTAGACATAGTTATCACTCTTTAAGAATAGGAACCTACAGATGTTACACGCCACACAGATAAGGCCTCAACCACATACCAGCTTAAGGGCGCGTTGACAGAACCGCCACAGCAGCCTACATCGAGTTATCTGAATCAATAAATCATGAGTTAGCTGTTTCAAATGTTGGATAAGATCACCAAACGCATATTCGGCACAGCCAACCAGCGGCTTCTCAAAGGTATGGAGAGAACGCTGCAAACCATCAATAATTTAGAACCAGATATAGAACGTCTCACAAACGATCAAATCATGGCACGAACCGACGAGTTTCGAGATCGACTTGGAAATGGTGAATCCCTCGACAACATACTTCCTGAAGCTTTCTCCTGTGTGCGTGAAGCTGGAAAGCGCACTCTTGGTCAGCGCCATTTCAACGCCCAGATTGTAGGCGGTTTGGTGCTTCATCAAGGGAATATTGCAGAAATGAAAACGGGAGAAGGTAAGACGCTCGCGGCAACCTTGCCCGTTTACCTAAATGCTCTCCAAGGCACAGGTGTCCATGTCGTTACGGTTAACGATTACTTAGCCCAACGTGATGCCAAATGGATGAGTGCCATATATAATTTTCTTGGCCTTGAAGCAGCCTGCATCGTTCATGGCCTCAGTGATGATCATCGCCGCGAGGCATATAGCAAGGACGTCACCTACGGAACAAACAACGAGCTCGGTTTCGACTATTTAAGAGATAATATGAAGTTCCGACTTGACGCCATGGTACAGCGACCATTCAACTATGCAATTGTCGACGAGGTAGATTCCATTCTCGTGGACGAAGCACGAACACCTCTCATCATTTCAGGCCCCACAGAAGATAAATCAGAACTCTACAAGAGCGTTAATGAATTTATTCCGAGCCTCAATGAAAATGAGTACGAAAAGGACGAGAAGAGCCGAACCGTAACACTTACGGATATTGGTGTTGAGCGAATCGAAAAGCGCCTTCGTGAAGCACAATTGATGACTAGTGACAGTCTATATGACGTCGACAATGTTTCGTTAGTGCATCATGTCAACCAAGCTCTACGCGCACATCTAATGTTTTCCAGTGACGTCGACTACCTCGTAAAAAATGACAAGATAATCATCATCGATGAATTTACGGGCCGAATGATGGAAGGCAGACGTTACTCAGAAGGTTTGCACCAAGCTCTCGAGGCCAAGGAAAACGTCACAATTCAAAACGAAAATCAAACACTTGCGTCAATTACTTTTCAGAACTTCTTCAGACTTTACCCAAAACTTGCGGGTATGACAGGAACTGCCGCAACCGAAGCCTCTGAATTTGCCGACATTTATGGCCTGGCCGTTGCAGAGATTCCCACAAACCTCCCAATGATCCGTTTGGACAATGATGATCAAGTCTACAGAACCTCTGGTGAAAAGCATAAGGCAATCCTTTCAGAAATCCGCGAATGTCGTACTCGAGGACAGCCTGTCCTGGTCGGTACGGTTAGCATCGAAAAATCTGAAGAATTAGCTTCCCTCCTAAAAGAGGAAAAGATTCCGCACAATGTTCTTAATGCCCGATACCACGAAGAAGAAGCTCTCATCATCGCACAGGCTGGCCGCCTTGGGGCAGTTACCATAGCCACTAATATGGCTGGGCGCGGAACCGATATACAGCTTGGTGGTAACGCGGAAATGCGGAGTCTAGATGAACTAAACAAAATTACCGATCCAGCTATCCTAAAAGATGCACAAAGCAAGATTGAAGCCGAAGTGAAAGAGGAGAAGAAGCAGGTCATTGAGGCTGGCGGCCTCTACATTATCGGTACGGAGCGTCACGAAAGTCGACGCATTGACAACCAGCTCCGTGGACGTTCAGGTCGCCAAGGTGATCCTGGAGCATCCAAGTTCTTCCTTTCCCTCGAGGATGATTTGATGCGCATTTTTGGTTCGAAACGTATGGATACCATGTTGCGCAAGTTAGGTCTGCAGGAGGGAGAGGCAATAATTCATACGTGGATAAACAAGGCAATCGAAAAAGCCCAATCCAAAGTTGAAGCTCGAAATTTCGATGTTCGTAAGAATCTCCTAAAGTTTGACAACGTAATGAACGATCAGCGTAAAGTGATTTATTCCCAGCGCATTGAGTTGATGAGTGTAGAAGATGTTTCGGAAACCGTAGCAGATATGCGGCACGAAATACTTGATGAAACGGTTTCCCGACACATGCCAGAGAAAGCCTACCCCGAACAGTGGGACGCCGATGGATTACGTGCGGAAATTAATCGCATTTTGGGTCTCGAGTTGCCAATTAGCCAGTGGGCGAAAGAAGAAGGTATTGCTGACGAGGAGGTCCGCCAGCGCGTTATTAATGCTAGCGACCGCGCCATAGCGGAAAAAGTTGCTAACTACGGTCCTGAAGTAATGCGCATGGTCGAAAAAACGCTGCTGCTTCAACTTCTTGACCAACACTGGAAAGATCACTTGCTTCAACTTGATCACCTGCGATCCGGAATAGGTCTTCGTGCTTACGGTCAGCGCGACCCGTTACGGGAATATCAAGGCGAGGCATTTTCAATGTTTGAAGCTATGCTCTCGTCCCTACGAGAACAAGTGACAACGGCATTGTGTCACGTGCAACTTCGTCTAGATGAAGAACCAAAAATTCGTCAGCCTACTAGCGGTAATATCGTCGAGTCGCGTGTGAACCCTTTTGATGCGAAACCAGAGGAAACCCAGCCAAAGCCACACCCTCCGCCAAGACGCACCTCGCAAGCGTTGGACCCTGGCAACCCGTCAACTTGGGGTAAGGTGCCCCGAAATGCACCATGCCCTTGTGACTCGGGGAAGAAATACAAGCAATGTCACGGCAAAAGTGGGTAATTTCAGGGTTTGCCGTGCGGCACCATGATTACTGATGTTTAAACAGGGGTGAAGAAAGTATTTTTAGACGGTATTGGTTCGCGTTAGCCTAAAGACTAGTCCCCATGTCTATAAACTTTTGACGCCGCTTTACACGTCGATCACTGCTGCGACCTTCTCCTTCCAACTCTAGAAGATGTCGGCCAATAGACCTTCCAACTAATTCGATTGTCTCCTCAGGAAAGCGATGTGCTCCACCGATTGGCTCCTCAACTGCTTCATCAATTATACCTAATTCGAGCATGTCCTGAGAGGTCATTCGAAGCATTTCGGCTGCGTCACGGGACCGCTCTGAGCTCCGCCAAAGAATTGACGCACATCCTTCAGGAGATATCACAGAATAGATTGCATACCCTAGCATTAGAATACGATCGGCTACTCCTAGTGCAATTGCACCACCTGAACCACCTTCACCAATAATGATGCTTATAACAGGAACATCAATCCCTAAGCAGGTCTCTATTGCACGAGCTATAGCCTCAGCCTGCCCTCGTTCCTCAGCCTCAACGCCAGGATAGGCACCCGGCGTGTCAATAAAAGTGAGCACAGGAATGCCAAATCGATCTGCAAGCTCAAAAAGACGAACCGCTTTACGATAACCTTCTGGATGAGCCATGCCAAAATTGTGATCGACTCGGCCCTCGGTTCCTTCCCCCTTCTCGTGACCAATGGCGACAACAGTTCGTCCTTCAAATCGCCCAAGACCCCCCAAAATAGCAGCATCCTCTGCATACGTACGGTCCCCAGCCAAAGGCGTAAATTCTGACAGAAGAACTCTCGCATAGTCACTAAAATGGGGACGTTCCGGATGACGAGCAACTTGGGCTTTTTGCCAAGGAGTCAGTTTGTCATAAGTTTGACGCAGCAGTTGCGCCGCGCTAGCCTCTAAGCGAACCAACTCCTCAGCAACGTTTGTATCTCCGCTACTCACGAGATGCCGTAATTCCTTGATCTTTCCGTTGAGGTCAGAGATGTCCTTCTCAAAATCAAGAAAACTGTCCATTAGCTGCAGCCGACCCTTTCATCATATTCACTAAATCCAACGCTATTTTGAATCTCGACCACGCGTACGGTTGCGCCCAGAGATTAACTTTGCCTTGGTAACCATTACCTCGGCCTGTCTCACAGATGCAATGTCAATCAATCTGCCATCAAGAGCTACAGCCCCTTTACCTTCTCGTTCTGCCTGTTTCATAGCCGCGATAATACGTTTTGCCTTGGTAGTTTCCTCCTTTGTCGGACTAAATATCTCACTAGCAAGTTCGATCTGACTGGGATGAATGGCCCACTTACCCTCTATACCTAGAGCGGCGGCCCGACGACCCGATGCTTTATAACCCTCCGGATCCGAAAAATCTCCAAACGGTCCATCGATAGGCCGAAGACCATTGGCTCGCGCCGCAACAACCATTCTCGCAATTGCATAATGCCACATATCTCCCCAGTGGATATCTCGGCTACCCGATTCATCTGGATCTGTAAGAACTGCATAGTCCGAATTGACACCGCCAATGTTAGTAGTACGCGCGCGTGTTGATGCAGCATAATCAGCCACTCCAAAGTGAAGGGATTCATTTCTATTACTAGCTGATGCGATCTCATGCACATTCTGCATCCCAAGAGCGGTTTCAATAATATGTTCAAATCCAATACGTTTTTTATACCCTTTTGCGTCCTCAATCTGAGTTACCAGCATATCAATCGCGTAGACGTCAGCCGCTGTTCCAACCTTAGGAATCATTATTAAGTCCAAACGCTCTCCAGCCTGCTCAACAACATCAACCACATCTCTATACATGTAGTGCGTGTCCAAACCATTGATACGAACAGACATCGTTTTGTCGCCCCAATCTATTTCGTTAAGCGCCTTAATGATGTTCTTTCGCGCTTTTGGCTTGTCATCAGGGGCAACAGCATCTTCAAGGTCTAAGAAAATGACATCCGCATCCGACTTCGCGGCACGCTCAAAAAAACGAGGAGAACTCCCCGGAACCGCAAGTTCCGAACGGTTCAAACGTGCTTGCGCTTGTTCGATTATTTTAAAACTCATAGCTTAATTGCTCCCTAATTGTTTGAATTTAACCATCACAACTAATTACCGAAAATGACAACGGGACGAAGCTCTGTCAACGATAGTCCCTCAGCATCGAGCTCCTCGCAAGTGGGTGATGATCCTTTACCAGTTTCTTGAGGCGCTCTCCTAACACGTGTGTATATATCTGCGTTGTCGCAATGTCAGCATGCCCCAGCATTGTTTGCACAGCCCGTAGATCCGCGCCGTTATTAAGCAAATGGGTTGCAAAAGCATGTCTCAGCGCGTGTGGAGAAACACGTGATGAATCTATACCGGCCTCCAAAGCAAGCGTCTTGAGCATTTGCCCCAATCTCTGACGAGTGAGATGTCCTGTCGCCCGACCCCCCGGAAACAGCCAGATGTTATCCTTGCTTGAACACAAGAAAATGTGCCTAACAGCTAAATAGTCCTGAACTGCAATACGGGCCATCTCGCCAACCGGTATGACTCTCTCTCGCCCCCCCTTACCTTTAACCGCAACAAACTGCATAGTAGTATCAATAGCCGTCATCCGAAGCTCTAGTAATTCTGAGACTCTTAGACCAGTAGCGTAAAGCATCTCCACAATGGTCAAAAGCCGAGTTCCTTTGGCGTCTCGTCGATTTCTTGCGGCGGCCAGCAATGCATCGACTTCAACCTCGCCTAGCACGTTTGGCAAGCTCCTCTTGGCGCGTATCGATACCAGGTCAGACGCTGGATCATCTTCACGAATCTGTTCTGCTTTTAGGAAAAGATAGAACTGCTTAATGGATGAACGCTTACGAGCCACCGTAGACAACGATAATCCTTTCTCCGAAAGGCTTGCGAGATAGCCACGAAGTTGCTTCGTCTCAGCTGCCTCTATAGCTGTTTGGCGGGCAGAAAGGTGCGCGCATAAGCCATACAAATCGCGCGCATAAGCTTGCATTGTAGCAGTCGCTACCCCACGTTCAGCTGAAAGCATTTCAATAAACAGCTCCAACAGATGTTGATTTTCCGCTCTAGTCACTGTTAAAGACCCTTAGCTAGTGCAGCCTCCAACGCAAGAGCATATGCTTCTGCTGTCAAACCAATTCTGTTTAATGCGTTAACAGCTTTGCTGAGAACCATCGGATGAACTTCCGCTAATCCCTCATCACCAAGCGCGATCAATACTAACGCTACGGTTTCTCCTACCTTACCATCATCTACAGCCCTAGTTAAATTTCGCCAAACAGACGCGGAAGGCATGGTGCCCTTTTTAGGAAATTTCATGGCAATTAAGTCAATCCACTTCTCATCAGGCACCTCAATATCGAGCCCCTGTAGAAGAGCGAAGAGTGTCTCACCATAGGTTTTCTGTATGCGTTGCTCCCTGTTTGACATCACTTTCCACCAACGCAAAATCGATTTATCCTCAAGAATCTGTTGGTCCTGCCATGCAGCGAAATGAATGATGGGCCTGAGTACGTCAGCATCAGTTTCAGATAAAAACTCAAACCATTGCATTGCTGCCGTCGTAGCCCCGGCAGTCAACAATGATCTAACCATCTCCGGAGCTAAGTCTTTGGGTTCTGAACGCGGGATAAGACGCAGCGCTGCCAAAAGATTAGTGCGCGCGAATGAATTATACTGCTCGCGATAGCGACCCACATCTAGTGTCAATCTTAAGGATTGTGTGAGCTCGTTTAAATCGGTCTGCGCTTCTCCGTGTTGGTACAATAATGCTGGCGTGATTGGCTGAAAGATTGCATCAACCATAGAATCTAAGGAATAAACTTCTTCTGGTTGGTAAAGAGCCTCTACCGAACGATGTGCATCAGGCTTAAACACGACGTTGGCAAATATTCTCCGAACCGATTTGGAATCAATTGCACCTAAAACCTCAGCACGCGTAGCGGCATCTACTCTCAATGATTCAGACGCGTTAGGGGCAATAGCAATACTTTTCAGTGTAGCGGGTGATGCATTCTCAAGTGCATCACTAGGAATAGGGATATTTGCGGCACGCAACATTGCTAGGTGGAGGCCGCTTGGCTCAGGCAAACTCTTTACCGAGACATCTCGACCATCAACCAAAGCAGAAAATAGGGCGTTAAATACTTGATCCCGATTCGAGTCAAGTTCGCGCAGCAGCCCCACGGCCAGCCATGCTTCTGCTTCCTTTTCCTCATGCAACGCTCGACAGAAGGCTACCGACTTTAACCAGTACGGGTCGCCACTGCGTCCAACAGCGTTCTCGGAGCGAGCGCACGCACCAGAATAATCTCCCGTGAGATAAAGGGCATCAGCAGTTATTAGTTCAATCGTGGGACTAATCGCATCGATGGGAACAATACGAACGAGACGCAAAATAGCATCTGTTTCTCCCGCCGCAGCCAATTTTTCAAATCTTATCTGGAGTATGTCCTTAATGCTCTCATCATCGGATGGCATTTGAGCTTCTGAAAGCAGAAGTCGTCTTGCCAGGTCTTGCATTACTCTTGATGAAGTGCCTACTGGAAGAAGAGAGAGAAGGGTTCTAACCACCGAACGGCTCGTGTCGGACCACATCTCAATTCCAAATCCGCCGTTATCATAGGATAAAAGACCAATGCTAGCTGGGTCAGCACGATCAAGAGTATCAACAACAATCTCCTGTTCAGAATTCTGCCCATCGGCGGACACATTGTCCCTATCGCCTAGATATAACTCTTCACTATTTAGCGAAGACTCTCCTGATGGCGCGTCAAATAAGTCGATTGGTGGGCCAGATGCTTCATCCTGGTCAGCCCAAGCTATCTGAGCAATCATTAACATGCTCAGCACTACTAACGACCTCGTCTCTATGAATTTATACAATCTACCCATATCTCACGAAAAACACCCACTTGAACACGACACTTATTGCCCTCTATAACCACTCTCTTGATCACAGACAATTGCATGACTTGGACGGGCATTGATGCCATTGAAGACAATCGACACGATAGAAACACTAAAATATCTGTTTTGGGCTAAGCTTTGCACCGAACTTCAGAAAACATGGTATGTTTCTAGTCATCAAAATATTCATGCGAAATTGTCCTCTCAATGCTTCGCGTAGGAGCAGGAATATCCCATGAAAGGAGAAACACAGCTCCACACACAATAGCGGCTAACAAGGTAAATAATATGTAGGTCGTCAATTTGGACATGTATATCAGGTAACAGCTCCTATATGTTGGTGCTGGGACAGGACTTAATTACCTATGCTAGGATTCGAATATGGCGAAGATTAGGCAGTTTATCCGCTGGCAGTCGTGGCAGCAACGTGTTGCGTTAACCATTTTACTCAATGTCCAACAGAAATAGTATTTTGCCAGACAAGACAATAGTTTTAGTTGGTCTCATGGGCTCAGGTAAGACTGCCATCGGGAGAAGTCTAGCTAATCGCACCGGACGGGTCTTTGTAGACTCGGACGATGAAGTTAGGCGGCATACAGGCACCTCTATTGCGGAAATGTTCGCCCACGACGGAGAGGAGGCATTCAGAAAGGAAGAAAGACGCATCATTATTAGCCTTTTGAACAATTCTCCGCATGTCTTAGCCACAGGAGGTGGTGCATTTCTGGATCCTTGTACAAGAAAGCACATCTTATCAAAGGCTATATCAGTATGGTTACACGCTAACCTTCGTGCGCTTCTTGATAGAGTTCACGTAACAAGTGATCGCCCGCTGCTAAGGCATGGCAACCCTCAAAATATAATGCAGCAACTCATGAATGAGCGATACCCGATTTATGCCAAGGCTAACTTGACAGTAAAAACAAGCGACCGTTCCCAAACCTGGGTGGTCGACAAAGTCTTCGATATGTTAACTAAGGAATACCGAAGTCTGACCACAGGTAAAGCCTAAATCGTGAGTAAAAAACCTACAACGGTGCAGATTAAATTGGGTCAAGCCAGTTATGACGTCGTTATCGGCAACCAACTGATGAAAGATATCGGCGTTTGGGTTACACCACTCCTTAATCGTAAACATACCGCCATAGTAATGGACACCCATGTGGCCGACCTTTATCGTGATGAACTAACTGCCACCTTCAACAAGCACGACATCAAACATCAAACTATTGTTCTCCAGGCGGGCGAACAGACCAAAAGTTTCGAACAGCTGCAGGGGCTATTAAATCACCTGTTAGAATCTAAAATCGAACGACATGATACGATTATTGCCTTCGGCGGTGGGGTTATCGGAGATATTTGTGGTTTTGCAGCTAGTGTTCTGCGCCGTGGCGTAGGAATTATCCATCTGCCGACCACTCTCCTTGCTCAGGTCGACAGCGCTATAGGTG
>CEUS01017172.1_pt1 | contig 11288 bp, 11 predicted proteins | sample 427031 | NCBI WGS metagenome assembly CEUS01 (sample SAMEA2622837, study PRJEB7988) | marine metagenome | biome: marine biome (ENVO:00000447); feature: marine epipelagic mixed layer (ENVO:xxxxxxxxx); material: "saline water (ENVO:00002010), including plankton (ENVO:xxxxxxxx)" | depth 140 m | reverse complement strand
AAACCGTCATCCTGTAACTGATAAGCCCGAATCTTATTAGCTAAACCGATACCTCTACCTTCCTGATTAAGATAAAGCAAGATACCGCGACCTTCGGAAGCGATTCGTCGCATAGCCACCGCTAACTGGTGACCGCAGTCACAGCGCGCAGAATGAAAAACATCTCCAGTTAAACATCGTGAGTGAACCCTCACAAGGAGGTCCTTGCCGTCACCAACGTCTCCTCGAACAAGGGCAACATGCGTCTCACCATCGATCACGCTTTCATAGGCGTAAACGTGAAACAAACCATGTTCCGTTGGCAACTCAGCATTGGCCACACGTTTCACAAGTTTATCGTTACGCATTCGATACTTAATCAAATCTGCGATCGTAATCATCAACAAGTCATGTTTCTTGGCGAACTTCTTCAGCTCTTTGACTCGCGCCATCGTGCCGTCGTCATTCATGATTTCGCAGATAACACCTGCCGGATACAATCCCGCCAGCCGAGCAAGATCTACCGCAGCTTCGGTTTGGCCTGCCCGAACCAGAACGCCACCTCCCCGGGCACGAAGTGGAAACATGTGACCGGGGCGAGCCAGATCGCTAGGTTGTGTAGTCGGATCAATAGCAGCACGAACCGTGGCAGCTCGGTCGGAGGCCGAAATGCCCGTACTTGTGTCTTGTTTTGCCTCGATTGCAACAGCGAAAGCTGTCTCAAACTTTGAGGTATTCTGCGTAACCATCATGGGAATATCGAGCTCATCAAGACGTTGCCCTGTCATAGGTAGACAGATTAATCCCCGACCGTAGCGCGCCATAAAATTAATCGCGTCAGGGGTAATCTTGCCTGCAGCGATCGTCAAGTCACCCTCATTCTCTCGGTCTTCGTCGTCGACGACGATAATCATTTGTCCATCGCGAATTGCTCGAACAGCTTCTTCTATTGAAGCAAAACCACTGGACAAAATCGTTTTCTCAGACCCTAGAACATCTTTGCCTGAAGTCTTTCGGCTGGGCGGCATCTTTGTCCTCAATCTCTCTCCCTAAACGCTCTAACAACATATTTTCCGATGATATCGCACTCAAGATTAACGGATGCTCCAGGACCAGCGGCTGCAAGATTCGTATGTTCCCATGTAAAGGGAACAATCTGAACCTCAAACTCCTCGTCACGAAGCGCCGCTACGGTCAAGCTGATTCCATCAAGAGCTATTGATCCCTTAGGCACAATGTATGAACTTAGTTTTGAATCATAGCCCACCGTAATGAGTTTAAAGTCAGCCTGCTGAATGATCCGTCGTATGTGTCCAACTCCATCAACATGACCAAGAACGAAGTGCCCTCCGAGTCTACCGTTAACTCTCAGGGAACGCTCTAGATTCACGACTGAACCCTTGCTTAAATCAACAAGCGTGGTCACACGGAACGTCTCTGGAGAGACCTCGACCGAAAAATACTTATCTCCCAAGCTGACCACAGTGAGACAGACACCATTGATCGAAATACTCTCGCCTAAAACCAACTCGCGAGCCAATTCTGTATAGACATCCAGTCGCGGAGCCGAAGCCTCCAAATCTAAAGCAGTTACTTCTCCAGTCGACTCAATTAGCCCTGTAAACATAACCCTCGGTAAGAACGTCTGGGCCTAATCGCCTGACAGATAAATCCGATAAGGCAGAGTCTGGAATATTCAACCAAGTTAAACCGCCCTGTCCCAAATCAACTGGAGCAACGAATCGCTGCAGCCGGTCCACAAGCCCTCCTTCCCAGGCAGCTCGATGAATTGTCGTGCCTCCCTCAAGAAGCAAAGAAGTCACGTTCAACGAACCTAACAATTTGAGTGCGACCTCTAAGCCTGATTCCAAATTCGGTATCGTCTCTAGTTTCACGCCAACCGCACTCAACTGCTCCGCCACGATCGGCCGAGCAGCTAGTCCACTCGACGTCGTGACAACAACAATCGGACCTTCTTCCAATGTGTCAACCAACCGAGAAGTGGATCTCATACGCAAACGTCGATCAAACACCACTCGAGTAAATGGACGCGCCCTCTGTACGCCTCTAACCGTTAGCCGCGGATTGTCCACCAAAAGAGTTGTCGACCCGATACCTATTGCATCTACTTCTGCTCGCGTCTTGTGGACCTCGTGTTGCGCACGCTCTGATGTTAAAAGAGTCCGTTCACCAGGCCGCGCTGCAACCTTTCCGTCCTGGCTGACTGCCACCTTCATCGTCACAAACGGACGGCCTCGTGTAACCCATACCCGAAAGGTTTCGATCAACTTTTCGACCGCGGCTTGGCGAAGGCCGACTTCGACATCTAAGCCGTGCTCGCGCAGGAACGCTATACCGTTTCCACTCACTAGAGGATTCGGATCAACCGTGCCAAGAACAACACGCCTAATCCCAGCATCTACTACCCTTCCTGCGCAAGGCCCAGTTCGCCCTTGGTGACTACACGGTTCGAGAGTGCAATACAGTGTGCCCTCGCGTGCCCGCGTGCCCGCCTCGTCAAGTGCGACCACTTCGGCGTGAGATTCCCCTGCCCGAGCGTGATATCCAGAACCAACAACCCGCTCACGATCGGATACGACTACAGCACCAACCATCGGATTCGGACTCGTTTTCCCGCGCCCGCGTTCGGCCAGGCGAAGGGCTTGGTCCATGTACAGCTGATCCTGTTGGCTCCACATAGCTTCTACTTAGTCACCTCAACAGCCAATTCAATGGGCAAAGAGTCCTTCCACATAGTCTCGTGCTGAAAACGGAACAAGGTCACTCATTCCCTCTCCAACGCCCACGTATCGAATTGGCACTCCAAGTTCCGAGGATATAGCCACTGCTATCCCACCTCTGGCAGTACCATCCAATTTTGTCAGAACGATTCCATCCACGTTCACAACCTTAAGAAACTCTCGTGCCTGCGACAAACCATTCTGGCCCACTGTCGCGTCGATCACCAAGAGAACATCATGGGGTGCACCCTCAATCTCCCTAGACGCTATTCGTTGAATCTTCCTGAGTTCTTCCATGAGGTTGACTTGGGTATGTAACCGTCCAGCTGTGTCGATCACCACGACGTCCCGCTTTCTAGCTCGACCGGCTTGGATCGCATCGAAAACTACAGCTGCCGGATCCGAACCTTGCACTCCCTTCACAATGTCTACCTTCGCCTTAGTTGCCCACACGCTCAGTTGTTCCACCGCAGCGGCACGAAACGTGTCAGCGGCACATAGCAGTGGTCGCTCGCCATTGGCACGCATCCGATACGCCAATTTTCCGGCAGTCGTCGTCTTACCAGTGCCATTTACACCTACCAGCAGCAATATTCGTGGCCCATTAACATCCGAAGTGCCATCGTCTTTGTAACTGAGTAAATTGAACAATTCGTTCTTTAACTGGTCCCGCAACTCGCCTGTTTTAGGTTCATGAGAATCGCTGCTTTGGAGACGCGCAAGAATCTGTCCTGTAGCCACAACACCAACATCCGCCTCCAGCAGTAACTCCTCCAGCATCTCAGAACCCGAATTGTCGTTCCCATTGAAGTCGTTCCGAAGGGCCATTAAACCGAGGGCTTCCTCAATTCGTCCTCCTAGTTGCTCGGTCGTTCGGCGAAGGCCAACCTTCAGCCGATCAAAAAAGGTCATACAATGCCTTTCGCGTCAAAACCTACGACTCTGTCATTTGTAGTCATATCAGCAGAGGGGCTCGCTATTCCGTCCTTTGACGCCGTAACATGAGTTCCTCGACCGCCGCTCGCGGCTGCTTGTGTCCAACCAATACATCTGCCATCTGGGCAGTTATAGGGAGCTCAACACCATAGCTCTTGCCCAGTTCAAGTGCAGCAGCAGTAGTTCTAACGCCTTCCGCCACAGTGTTCATGCCTTCCAGAATCTCATTGAGCTGATTCCCTCGTCCCAACTCAATTCCAAGACTTCGATTGCGACTCAGGGCACCCGTACACGTCAAAACCAGATCGCCTAACCCGCTCAGTCCGGAGAGTGTCTCCCTTTTGCCACCAACGGCCTCTGCCAAGCGAGAAATCTCCACCAGCCCACGAGTGATCAACGCCGAAAGCGCGTTCTGTCCCAATTCAAGCGACTCCACTACACCGGCAGCAATCGCGATCACATTCTTCATCGCACCTCCGATTTCAACACCGACAACATCTTCGGTTCCATACAAACGAAACCGGTGCGATCTGAACTCCCGCTGAACAGCCTGCACGGTCAATTCTGTGCGACCAGCCACACAGACAGCAGTTGGCAATTCAGCCACCAACTCCTTCGAAAAACTAGGGCCAGACAGAACTGCGACCTCGTGACCACTGCCTAATTCTTCCTCAATCACTTGGGTCATTCTCAAGAGACTTCCAACTTCAATTCCCTTTGTTGCGCTAACGATAACAGCGTGTTCATCGATTTTCTTTGCTGCGCTCATGAGCACATCCCTAGTTCCATGGGATGGCACAGCACACACCACACATCTGGCCCCATCAAGTGCGCTCCCAAGTAAGTTTGTTGGCTGAACCAACTCTGGAAGCTTAACCCCAGGCAAATACGAACGATTTTCCTGTTTAGCTACCATCTCTGCAACGAGAGATTGATTCCTCCCCCACAGCCGCACGGGTTTGCCTAAACGTCCGAGATGGACGGCAAGAGCCGTGCCCCATCCTCCACTACCCAGTACAGCTACTGGCTGCAGTGGTTCTAGCGGTCTAGTCATGTAATTTGACCTCCTACTCGTCTCTCTTCTCCTGCGAACAAATGCGCCCGACTACCGTAACTCCAATTCCCGCCGAAGTATGTCTAGAGCAGTTTGGGCCGCCTGCAATTTGACACGGCTGCGATCGCCTACAAATCGAAACTTTCGGCAAAGCGCGATACCATCACTAGCTGCCAACGCGAACCAGACCGTCCCGACTGGCTTTTGAGTCGAACCGCCCTCAGGTCCAGCAATTCCCGTAATTCCCAGACCATAATCAGCATCAGCGCGCTGACGCGCAGCCACAGCCATAGCCTTTACAACCTCTTCACTCACGGCTCCCTTGCCTGAAATAAGATCGGCGTTGACACCCAGCGCCACCTTGGCTTCATTACTGTAAGTCACCCATCCTCCCAACAGATAAGCCGAACTCCCAGGCACGTCAGTCAACCGCGAGGCCACTAAACCACCTGTGCACGATTCCGCTACGGCAATACGGCATCCGACCGTTTTTAAAAGTCTACTGACAACGAGCTCTAGCGACTCCCCACAGGTGCTGACCAAAGTTTTTCCAAGGACAGAGGCCAGCTCATCGGTAGCACTTTGAAGAATGCGGCCAGCCTCATCAGTATCGCCTGATCGAGTCGACAGATGGATTTCCAGCTGGCCCAAAGAAGCCAATATCGTCGTTGATATGGGTGATTTATTCGATTGCCACCTTGAGTAGACAGGATAAGTTAACTCCTCAACATGTGACTCAGACTGCCCTACGACCATTAGCACCCTTCGAAATAGTCGTTGGCCGTACGTCCGAGGTGCAATTCGATCTTGAAGCACTTGATCAAACATCGGACGAAGCTCGCGTGGTGGCCCGGGGAGCAGTAAGCAGATGGTGCGCTCTTTTTCGATCCAAATACCAGGTGCCGTGCCACAAGTGTTCTCTAGAACTTGTCCACCCTCTGGAACCAAAGCCTGACGACGATTCACATCAGGCATATTCAACCCCCTAATCTCAAACCTAGAACGAATCGAGGACATCACCGACTTGTCCTCCGTCAAACGAACACCGAAAGCTTTGGCTAGGGACGCTCTAGTCACATCGTCGTCTGTGGGGCCAAGTCCACCGGTCACAATAACTAAATCCGCCCGCTGTTTGGCATCGTTTATAGCCCTAGCCAGATCGGACTCATGGTCCCCAATAACGGCCTTATAGTGAATCGAAATACCGAACTCATTGAGTCGTTCAGTTAAGAAAAGAGAGTTTGTATCGACCTTATAGGCAGTCAGCAATTCCGATCCCACGGCGAGAACCACAGCCTCCTGTATAGGCTGCGCCTTGTCGCTCATACAGCCACCCATGCAAATGCCGCCCACAGAAACAAGCGTACAGAAGCAGCTGCGTAGACCGCAGCAACAAGATCGTCAGCCATGACGCCTAGCCCCCCCGGTAGACTCTCAGCACTACGGGTCGGAAAAGGCTTGACGATGTCAAAAAATCGAAATGCCACAAATCCCATCACCGCTGTTGGCCAATTCAAAGGAACCCAGAGCATAGTCGCCAACATACCCGCCACTTCGTCAATCACTATGCACCCTGGGTCTCTCCGACCGGTATAAACCTCTGTTGAGGATGAACACCGAACACCAATTATTACCACGAAGCCGAGAACGAATAATTCGGCCATCGGTCCCAACCAGCGACGTATCATCACAAGACCTATCAGTCCTACGAGCGATCCCGCAGTACCAGGAGCCACCGGGACATAACCGACGTATCCCGCAGTTGCAAAGAATAGGCTTAGATGCTTCACCAATAACGCTCCTTCGTCACACTTACAAATTATGCTCTACCGGATCTCTCTAAAAACACCGCCAAAACACTTCTGTCCTGTCCATCAACTCTGTCAATGCGCCGGCTATAGTCCAGACTAACGTAGAATTCTTTAAAACGATGCAAACTATCGAAGCGGTGCCCAACATCAGTGAAGGCCAGCGGCCTCTTATCCTCGAAAAATTGGCTGCCTCGGTAAAACAGGTCAAACACGTTACACTTCTTGACCTATCCTCCGACGTCTCGCACAACCGCTCTGTTCTGACACTACTTGGTTGCCCCGAATCCGTGCTGCAGGCCCTGACCAATCTCTACTCAATTACTACTTACCAGATCGACCTTCGGACACACCGTGGTGTTCACCCAAGAATAGGAGCCATCGACGTTGTCCCATTTATACCGATTCGTAACGCATCGATGGACGACTGCAAACAACTGTCCCGACAACTCGCGGCCGAGGTCGCTTCACGGTTCGATATTCCTATTTTTCTGTATGAAGAAGCAGCAACCCAGCCTGAACGGAAAGCACTTGAGAACATTCGACGAGGACAATTTGAGGGCTTGACGCAAAAAATGAAGGATGACCGTTGGGCGCCAGATTTTGGTCCTCTCCAACCTCACCCCAGTGCAGGCGCATCGGCGATCGGTGCTCGAGAACCGTTAATCGCCTTCAATGTTAATTTGAAGACCAAAAATTTGACTATAGCTCGTCAAATCGCAGCGAGCATTCGAGCACGAAACGGAGGACTCTCCCATGTGAAGGCTCTAGGTTTTGAACTACCGCACCGAAGGCTAGTCCAGGTTTCAGTCAATTTGACCAACTACAAAATTACGCCGCTGGTCCGTGTTTTTTCAACAATAGAAACGGAAGCAAAAAAACTACAAGTAGAAGTCGTCGACAGCGAAATCGTCGGTCTCGTGCCCAAGGAGGCTATTTCTGAAGAGACTATCCAAAGACTGCGTCTCAAAAGTTTCTCATCGAACAAGATACTTGAGCCCTAGTGAATAGTAACTATCCGGTGACGCAACCAAAGTCACTTTAACGGCACGACTATTCCTTCCCGTCTAGCAGGCCCCTTAGTTCCGTCATAAACTCGCCGATATCTCGAAAATGACGGTAGACAGAAGCGAATCGAACATACGCCACCTTATCCAAGCTCCTTAGCTCCTCCATCAAAAAAGAGCCAACCTCATCCGCTCCAATCTCTTTCTCTGGACGATCCTGTAGTGTTACTTCCACACGATCCGCTACGGCCTCTAGGGCTGCTACGCTGACCGGCCGCTTCTCACACGCTTTAAGCATCCCCGCAATCACCTTCTGCCGGTCGAAACGTTCGCGAGAACCGTCTTTCTTGACGACCATATAGGGAATGTCGTCCATCCTCTCGTAACTAGTAAAACGTCGACCACAGTCAAGACACTGTCGGCGGCGGCGAATAACTTCACCTTCTTTACCTTCTCGAGAATCAACAACTTTGTCTTTCAGGCATCCACAAAAGGGACACTTCACGAGATTGCTCCAGTCTTATGATGATTCTTAGTCGGTTCAGACAGTTCCTCTCCAACTGCCGCTCCGGATAGGTTACCTAGATGCAGCCCTTCCTTAGTCAAACAAATAAGACCAAGCAAAGTCACCGGGACAAATGCAATTGCATGAATCACGAGAGCTGCCCCTACAGCCACATCGTTGTCAAAGCCATACAAAGAAGTCACGCCGAGCTGATAAGCCGCATGATACCCTCCCATGCCAGCCGGCGTTGGAAGTGCGACCCCAATCGCGACCATTGCCAGAATAGGAATCGACTCAACGAACGAAATATTTATCCCGAATGCCCTAGAACCAAAGACCAAACTAAGGGCAATCGACATCCACAACAACACAGACATCAGAAACGCGACAGCGAGGGGACCAACTCTACCGGTGACACTCAAGCCACTGGTAAATCGACGTGCCAAGCGGTCTACAGCTGAGACCCATCGTTGTGGGCTGACGGCCTTGCACCATGTAATCACCCACTCATTTCCACTGGGGTTTCTCGCGAGCCAAGCCATCGCCGCTAACATTAGCAACCCGGTCACACCTCCCGCCATCGCACCAAACTGAAGTGTGCCTAGCAACTCCGGGTTGTTCGTAGGTCCTGAAAAAAATACGATGCACCCAGCCAATGTCACCATAATTGCCACTAGGTCAAGTAATCGCTCAACAATCACAGTTGCTACGGCCGCTGATCCGGAAACTTCATTATGCCGCGCGAGCACAAACGGCCGCAGAACTTCGCCCACACGACCAGGCAAGAGAGCATTGGCAGTAAAACCGACCACTGTAGCCATCCCAGCAATCAGAAACGATACAGAACCAACCGGCCGCAGTAACGCTCTCCATCTCTCAATACGAATGACATACGAAAGCACTGTAAACACCGTACAGGCCACAAGCATGTCTAACCTAGCCAGCCACAAAGCATTCAAGACATGATCCAGTTGTGCATTACGGAGAAAGAAAGCCGTCAATCCAAGAGTTAAAGCAACGACAATCAGAGTTCTAATAGATCTTCTCAACATGTAACGCACTCAATAATTCCAACAACGATAAAATGTACTATAACGCTCATCGCATTTCCTGCTTGCCGTGATTGTGACTTCTCGTTAAGCTATGTTTTTTCACCCACCATGAGGCTCGTTCGTGACTACGCACAGACCAATATTCGAAACCGCTCTTGACGGAACAACACATCATCGCCGAGGTAAAGTTCGCGACATCTACGAAATAGGAACTGACCAGTTGTTAATCGTTACCACCGACCGAATTTCAGCTTACGACTATGTTCTCGGTACTGCTATTCCTGATAAAGGGAAAGTGTTGACTCAGCTTTCTGCTTTTTGGTTCGAACGAACACGGGCAATCGTTCCGAATCATCTTATTTCTATTGATTCATCAACATTTCCAGAAGAATTGCGCCCTCACGAAGCACTGTTATCCGGTCGTTCAATGCTTGTACGAAAAACAGAACCAGTGCCAATAGAATGCGTGGCTCGTGGCTATTTAACCGGCTCAGGTTGGCGGGAATATCAAGAGACTGGACACGTTTGCGGCATCAAGCTTCCAGAGGGTCTTGTCGAATCTGAACGTCTTCCGGAACCAATCTTTACTCCCGCTACTAAAGCCGAGAGTGGCCATGACATCAACATTAGCGAAGCTGAGGCCGCTAACATTATCGGCACCGATCTTGTATCCCGACTCCGGGATCTGACTTTAACGTTGTACATGCACGGCGCCAGCCATGCTGAGTCGTGCGGAATTATTGTGGCCGATACGAAATTTGAATTTGGCCTCGTACCATCAAATGATGGTGGGACGGTCGACGGTAAAGACATTTTACTGATTGACGAGATTCTGACACCAGATTCATCTCGATTCTGGCCGAAAGATCACTATGAACCAGGAAGAGGTCAAAGTAGTTTTGACAAACAGTTCGTGCGTGATTACCTAGACAAAATTAGTTGGGATCATAAGCCGCCTGTTCCAGAGTTACCGGACGAGATCGTTCAGCAAACGCGACAGAAATATCTTGATGCGTTCCAGGTTCTATCAGGTCGAGAACTTGCTTAATTGACTGTATTTTCAACTAACTAGCTAGAACGACCAGGTACGATCGATTCTAAAGGGAAGGACCACGACATTTGCGGGATCAACTGGACCGCCTAGTAGAAGAGATGCTGAAGAAGGGCATACTTTACGATGACGCTCGCCAAGCTATTGAGCGCCGTTTCATTAGTCGAGCTCTGACCCGCTCCAAGGGCAATCTTGGCCAAGCAGCGGACCTTCTCGGAATCCACCGCAACACGTTAACTAGGAAAATCGCCAGTTATCGACTCAAGCGAACTGGCTAGAAATTATTGGGCCCGGTTATTGCCCGACTGGACTTACTTTCTCGGTCATACCCCCAAAATAAATCCGCTTGGCAAGTCTTTTCACCGGATCGGCTTGACCTGCAACCACTTTCACGATAAATTGGCAGTCTTTGAGTCTGACTGCTAACTCGCCTAGTAGTGCAGTGCCTTAAGTAAATTTACACGTCTGTTTTTTACGCTAATTTGAAGGGAGTTTGAGGTTTATGGCTGTTAAGGTTCGCCCACTCCACGACCGCATCATAGTTGAGCGTCTCGAGGAAACGGAACAGGTTGTCGGTAGCATTATTATCCCGGATACCGCCAAAGAAAAGCCGCAACAAGGCAAGATCATCGCGGCTGGCAAAGGCAAAGTCAAAGATGATGGTACGGTCACTCCAATGGACGTCAAAGAGGGAGACACCGTCCTATTCGGAAAATATTCTGGTCAAGAGATCAAACTAGATGGCATCGAGTTCCTGATTATGCGTGAGGACGAGATCCTCGGAGTCGTGGAAAAGTAGCAAGCAAGAAAATCGAACAGGCATCATTATTTATTGGAGTTTTAGGACATGGCAAAGCAGATTGTTTACGGAGAAGATTCACGAAGGACAATGATTGAAGGCGTCAACCAATTGGCAAACGCCGTCAAGGTAACACTGGGCCCCAAGGGGAGAAACGTAGTCCTAGACAAGAAATTCGGGTCACCAACGATTACTAAGGACGGCGTCACGGTCGCCAAAGAAATCGAATTGAAGGATTCGCTCGAAAACATGGGCGCGCAGATGGTGAGAGAAGTTGCCAGTAAAACTTCGGATATAGCTGGCGACGGAACAACAACAGCGACGGTGCTAGCTCAAGCCATCTATCGCGAAGGCGC
>CEUS01283897.1_pt1 | contig 11289 bp, 12 predicted proteins | sample 427031 | NCBI WGS metagenome assembly CEUS01 (sample SAMEA2622837, study PRJEB7988) | marine metagenome | biome: marine biome (ENVO:00000447); feature: marine epipelagic mixed layer (ENVO:xxxxxxxxx); material: "saline water (ENVO:00002010), including plankton (ENVO:xxxxxxxx)" | depth 140 m | reverse complement strand
TGGGATTCGAACCCAGGACACTCGGATTAAAAGTCCGATGCTCTGCCGAACTGAGCTACCGGCCCAAACTAGGGCTGACGGAAGGCGGGAAGCCATCCTGCACTTCTATGTTATAGGTGCTTAGTGGTCATCGCAAGCAGCGCTTTCATCAAATTAAAAACGTTTGTTCCCAAATATGCTAAGAAGGTCAAGGTCGTTCAGTGGCCAATACCTGAGGAGTCCGCGACCTATTATATTTTCGCGAGGAACAGTTCCCCATTCTCTTGAATCGAGACTATGGCGTCTATTGTCCCCCAGCACGTAGAATGAATCTTCTGGAACAACCATTGATCTTCTGGTAGTGGAGTCCCTATTCGTCAAATACGGTTCGTTAATCCACTGGTCGTTAACCAATACTTGGCCGTTTCGTATTTCAACAGTATCCCCGGGCACTCCTATTACACGCTTTACGAAGTCTCGGGTTGGATCTCTAGGGAAGCGAAAAATAATAACATCTCCGTACTCGGGATCATCAAATCTGATTCCGGTTCGGTCATTTTCAATCGTTTGATCAGATAGAAATGACAATGACTTAGGAATCGGTAATTGGTGGAAAGTAAGCTTGTTTACGAGTAAATGTTCCCCGTTGTTCAGGGTTGGCTCCATACTAGGACCCTCAACTCGGAAGTTCTGTACGCTGAAATTAAGCACTACGAATACTGATAATGCCAATATGATGGTCTCGAATAATTCTCTAACTAATCTTCTCAAGTTAATCACTCTATTTTCCAATCGGATCTGATAGCCTGACCTCCATAATTATAACCTCTTGTATCTATGAGTGTCATATTTAGACTTGTCGAATGAGATGAGTTAAAGTGGAGGACGGATGATTGAAAGTGCAATATTATGCGTTGCTATAATGCAAATTAATAAATCTGGAGATCGATAGTACTGGAAATTTGAGTGGGAAAGTGAGCAACATTATGGCATTGTTCAGATCGATTTTACTGAAACTGGGGATATTTGTTTTGATGTTGAGCGTATTTTCATGTGGTGGAGACAACGCAGTTTCTAATTCGACTCAGGCGACTGCATATGAAATCAGTTCCAATAGCGATTTGATGATTGCTCGGAGTGCTTCACAAACTAGAGATGCAGGTTTATCAGTCACTCAAAACCAATTGGACACTTCTGGTGCCGGTATCTGGATTTCAGGCCAGGGAAGCGTTAGTTTGAAACCGGATTTGGCAGTACTCAGCGTTGAAGTTGAGTCTGATGCTAAAACTGTTTCAAAAGCATTGGAAATTGCAGCTATATCTATGAACGGCATCATTAATTCTTTGAACTCACGAGGGATAGTTGGCACTGATGTGCAGACTCAGCATTTCAACATACATACGCGCTATGATTGGCCTGAACCAGGTAGACAGGTCCTAGTTGGATATGTTGTATCTAACGGAGTTGCTGTAAAGATTAGAGATCTAGATGCTGTTGGAGAAATTATTGACGAAATTACAATTGCGGGTGGGGATTCAACCAGAATAAACAACATAGGATTCACGGTGGAAGACCAAGCGCCTTACGCAGCCGAGCTTAGAGAACTGGCTGTGAACGATGCACTTACTAAAGCGAGGCACTATGCCGATCTTGCCGGTGTTACTTTGGGGAGCATGTTGTCAATAACTGAATCAGGTGGAGGAAACCTGATGGAACGTGATTTTGGTTCGGGTTCTTTCACAATGGCTAGATCTGCCGCTGTGCCCCCAACGAATATTAGTTCGGGAGAACTTGAACTGAAATTGAATATACAGGCTGTTTTCCAAATTCAATAATGCTTGAAATGTAGATAGACAGTTGTCACAAGTGTAATTGCTATTATTTTTAAGACTCCTAGAAAAGATTCGGCTGGATTTGCGACAATATCACCCTATTGCTAGAATTATCTTAAGTAACTCCATATAGAAGGCTCAGATGGTTTTAAGTGATCGTTCCATAAGAGAAGAAATTTCTAAAGGCAGGATAGTTATAGAGCCCTTTGAGGAATCCTCTGTACAGCCTGCGAGTGTAGACGTAAGGTTAGATAAAAAATTCAGAGTATTCAGGAACTCTCGTCGTCCGTATATAGACTTGCGGGAGGACACGGCAGATTTGACGGAAGTTGTAGAAATTGATGAGGATTCACCGTTCATTTTGCATCCGGGAGAATTTGTTTTAGCCAGTACTTTTGAGAGGATTGAGTTGCCTGAAGACTTAGTTGCACGTTTGGAGGGGAAAAGCTCTCTGGGACGAATAGGTCTACTCATACATTCTACGGCTGGCTATGTGGATCCAGGATGGAATGGACATCTCACTTTAGAATTGAGTAATGTAGCCAATTTACCCGTGACTCTGTATTACAAAATGAATATCGGCCAGCTTTCATATTTGAGACTGACTACTCCTGCTGATAATCTGTACGGTTCTCCAAAACTGGGTAGCAAATACCAGGGTCAGACAGAACCTACAGCAAGTCGGGCATATAAAGATGCAAGTCTGCGAAAGCAGCAGACCTAATTAATTTCAACCCAAACTCTGGTAGTGGCGGTAGAGCCTAGTATCATCATGGACAATCTCTCTTATATGAGTCGCGCTGTAGATCTCGCTAAAAAGGCGATTGGGTCGGTAAGTCCTAATCCTCCAGTTGGTGCAGTGCTTGTAAAAAACCGCAAGATTGTAGGAGAGGGATGGACACAGCCCCCAGGCCAAAATCATGCAGAGATTGAGGCTATAATGATGGCGGGCCGAGAAGCGTCAGGTGCCGTTCTTTACACTACACTGGAACCTTGCAATTATGTCGGTCGCACCGGAGCTTGCACCGAAGCTATAATAAACGCGGGGATATCAGAAGTAATAGTAGCTGTAATTGATTCAAATCCTGTAGTGAATGGATCTGGGATATCTCGTTTGTCACAGGTTGGGCTAGTTGTTTCTACAGACGATACCGTTGAAGAAGCGAAGCGGTTGACCGAAGCCTATACAAAATATGTGACTACTTCCAAGCCTTTTGTTACCGCCAAATTTGCAATGAGCCTTGATGGCAAAATCGCAACGAAAACAGGTTCATCGCGCTGGATAACAGGTAACAAAGCAAGGTCTTATTCCCATCAACTCCGGGCCATGTCGGATGCTGTGATGGTTGGAGTTAACACAATTATCTCTGACGATTCAAGGCTTACAGCTAGGAGTGGGGACGGCGCTGCTCTTTCTAATTCACCGCTGAGAATTGTGGTGGACAGTCAGGGACGGATATCAAAAAATTCTGCCCTGTTTTCTGAGCCAGGATCTGTGTTGATAGCTACCGCCTTGGATTCAGATGCAGCAAATTCATTATCTTTAGGGCTAGATGTTTCAGTCATATCAATACCCGGCTCCGACGGAAGAGTGGATTTGCCGGCATTGTTGAACTATTTGGGACATAATGAAATAACGAGTTTACTTGTAGAAGGTGGCGGAGAGCTTCTCGGGTCATTATTTGATTTACAATTAGTTGACAAAGTATGTGCTTTCATAGCGCCTTCCATAATTGGCGGTGGAAGCAAAGCTGTTTCAGCAGTCGGGGGAGATGGGATTGCGCAAATATCAGACGCAGCTATTTTGGAAAATGCCAAAATAGTGAAATTGGGTGATGATTTTTTAGTTAGCGGATATTGCAGGGACACAAAGTAAATGTTTACAGGAATAGTAGAAGAGTTAGGATGCTTAAATTCTATTACTACTACTGGTTTTCAAGTTAGTGCATCAAAGGTATTGGAGGATATTTCCATTGGGGATAGTGTGTCTGTGTCAGGGGTGTGCTTGACCACAACTGAATTTGATTCAACTTCTTTCACAGTTGACGTGGTGCCTGAAACTTTACGCAGAACCATGCTCGGTTCCCTGTCGACGGGAGATATCGTTAATCTTGAACGATCTTTATCTGTAGGGAGTCGCTTCGGAGGACATATACTTCAGGGCCATGTTGATGGTACAGGGACCATTAATAGTCAAGAAAAAGATGGTGAAGCACTACTTATAAAAGTGGCCACAGATGAGCGAATATTGGGTTATATTGTAGAGAAAGGATTTGTCGCTGTGGACGGTGTTAGCTTGACGGTAGTAGACTGTGATTTGTCGTCTTTTATGATCACGTTAGTACCGCATACGATGGCCAATACTACGTTTAAGGTAAAAAATGTCGGTGATACTGTTAACATTGAGGTCGATATCTTAGCAAAATACATGGAACGTTTTTCAAAACAATACAGAATGGACTAGGGAAGGACAGTTACTGGAGAAATTTTATGCCACTATCAACAATAGATAGCGCAATAGAGGATATCAGAGAAGGCAAAATGGTCATCATCGTTGACGATGAGGATCGAGAGAATGAAGGGGACCTTGCCGTCGCTGCTGAAAAAATAACCCCGGAAATAATAAATTTCATGGCTACCTACGGAAGAGGAATCATTTGTACAGCCATGAAAGCAGAACGGCTAAAAAGACTACAGATACCAATGATGGTTCAGGATAATACTGCGCGCTTGGGGACTGCATTCACAGTGTCGGTAGATGCCCGCAATGGGACAACAACTGGTATATCAGCATTCGACAGATCAATGACCATTCACACACTATTGGATTCGAACACAACTCCCGATGACTTGGAAAAGCCAGGGCATATATTTCCTCTGCGATACCACGAGGGTGGAGTACTCGTGCGTGCCGGTCAAACAGAAGCGGTAGTAGATTTGGCGCGTCTGGCCGGGCTGGAAGAGGCTGGCGTGATTTGTGAGATTATGGCACCGGATGGGAACATGGCCAGGATGCCGGTCTTGGAACAGTTTTCTGATGAACACGATATAAAAATAATTTCAGTAGCAGATTTGATTACGTACAGACGTGCTCACGAAATTCTTATTGAAAGGGTCGCCGAGGCTCGGCTGCCAACTAAATACGGGGAGTTCACAGCCGTATCCTACAGGAGTAAAGTTGACAAGGATGAACATGTGGCATTGGTAATGGGAGATGTGACCCCTGAAAAGCCAACTTTGGTTAGGGTTCACAGCGAATGTTTGACCAGTGATGTGTTTGGAAGTATCCGATGTGATTGCGGGGATCAAGTGTCTTTAGCTCTCAGACGAATTGCTAAAGATGGTAGCGGTATATTCCTGTATATGAGACAAGAAGGAAGAGGGATTGGTATTCACAACAAATTGAAAGCTTATTCATTACAAGATGGAGGATTCGATACTGTGGACGCCAATGTTCACCTGGGTTTTGCGCCGGACGTAAGGCACTATGGAGTTGGTGCACAGATTCTACTTGATCTAGGCGTAAAAGAAATGAGGCTTTTGACAAATGACCCCAAAAAAATTGTTGGTTTAGAGAGCTTCGGTTTGAGTGTGTCGGATGTAGTCCCTATACTTGCTCCGGTAAACAATGAAAACCGACGTTATATGGAGACCAAAAGATCAAGAATGGGTCACTTAATACCAGAAAAATCAGCCGAAGGCGCAGAGTGACAGAAACAATAACTGGCAGTTTGGATGGAGCTAATTTACGAGTTGCTGTTGTGGTGGCTCGTTTCAACAAATTTGTAACATTGAAGTTATTGGACGGCGCAAAAAAATGCTTCAAAGATAAGGGAGTCGAGCCTGAGAACATATTGATTGTTGAAGTTCCAGGATCATTTGAAATTCCATTGATAGCGAGTAAATTGGCGAGTTCATCAAGGTATGATGCAATTGTTTGTATAGGAGCAGTGATTAAAGGCGAGACAGATCATTATGAGCATGTTAGTAAAATCGCTTCCGAGGGAATATTGAATGTGGCTATGTCCACGGGTGTACCTGTAACTTTTGGAGTACTAACAACCGAAAATACCGAACAGGCTTTGGCTCGAGCTGGTGGCGATCATGGTAATGTAGGTTACGAGGCTGCAGAAGTAGCAATAGAAATGGCTAATCTGATGAATCGTATCAGCGAAATATAACAAATGTTCTATTCCGATTAGTGTAATTTCATTTCAATGGTTCTTATTTGATATCAGAACTTGTCGAAAAATTGTTGAAACGAGACAAACGTGCTCTAGCTCGTTTGCTCACTTTGATTGAGACTGAACCTGATAATTTATCCGATATCATATCTGCAGTCCGGCCACACTCCCGAGGTGCATACTGTGTAGGATTAACAGGCCCCCCGGGTGCAGGGAAAAGCACTACGGTTAACAGCTTGATAGAGGTTCTAAGATCTGAAAATATGGAAGTAGGCGTACTTGCTGTGGATCCGAGTAGTCCATTTACCGGAGGGGCTGTATTAGGGGATCGCATAAGAATGCAAAAGCACTATCTGGATGACAATGTTTTTATACGGAGCTTAGCTACAAGGGGTGCACAAGGCGGATTATCGAGTTTTCTTAGCGCTGCAATATCGGTCATGGATGCTTTTGGGTTCGAATATGTGATAGTTGAAACAGTTGGAGTAGGACAAACAGAATTAGATGTAATGAGGGTGGCGGACACAGTAATTGTTGTAACCGTTCCAGAAGCTGGAGATACTATTCAGTCTATAAAGGCTGGCTTGATGGAGGTCGCCGATATATTTGTGGTGAACAAGATGGATCGTGACGGTTCTAGCCGTATGGCGGCCGCAATAAAATCATCGATCAATATGGGTCAAATGGATCAGGGCTGGAAAACACCTGTTTTGTTGACTCAGGCTGATAAAGGTTTAGGAGTCGATGATTTATACCAAACAGTGTTAAAACATCGAAGGATGCTTGAAGAAACTCATAAACTGGATCAAGTAAGACGAGAACGTAAAGTGGATGAATTTCGCAATGTGCTAATTAATATGATTAGAACTCAGACCGATTTAATGGTTAGAGATAATAGTAGACTTGCTGCGTTGGCCAAATTAGTAGAAGACGGAGCGCTAGACCCGTATACGGCTGCTGAAAATGCGCTCAATCAAATTAAGATATTGGATACTTCCCTAGACTAATAAAATCTTTTCCGAAAATAACCACTGAGACTGTGTTGATAAATTTCTTGAAGTAGATTGCATAGATTGGTAAAATTGCGTACTACATCAGTTGGGGATTCGTCTAGTGGTAGGACGACAGACTCTGAATCTGTAAGCCGAGGTTCGAATCCTCGATCCCCAGCCAAGTTTTAGTCGTATAATTTGTGGCGCATTCGTCTAGCGGCCAAGGACACCGCCCTCTCAAGGCGGAGATCACGGGTTCGAATCCCGTATGCGCTACCAGTCCTACTACCTAATTGTACGAGTCTGTATCTTCGATTTTATCGGAAAATATTTGCGTTACACTGTCTGGCTGAGTTAAGGATATGTGTGAGAAATCATGTTCATCTGCTGCACCGTGCCAGTGTTTTTCCCCTGCGGGAATAAAAGCGGTATCGCCTTCTTTCATTTCAACTACATTTGATTCGGTTGCTACAATTCCTGATCCATCAGTAACGAATAGGATTTGATCACTGGTATGGGTGTGAAAGTGATTCTTAGCCCCTTTGTAAAACGAAACTAAAGCGAAGTTGAACTGTTCTGTCAACGAAGAATTTACAATTGACTGTCGTGTTACTTTTCCGTCAAAAATATCGGTGTTTGGCTAACGTCTTCAGTGTAGATTTCATTCCTTTTCACAACTTTCATGGCTTTGTTGATAATCCTTGATAAATTTTGTTCAAGTTCTATGCTAACACGTGCCGAAAGACTCAACTAACAAAATTATTCGACAGGCAACAATCAGGAATTCTATAGACTATACTTTAGGTTAGGCCCTATTGTGTTTGATCGGTCACTGGAATTTAATAATAATTAAGCAGGTGCAGAGATGGGTGTTTACGAAAATCTGGGTGTTGAAAGAATCATAAATGGCGTTGGTAGCGGGACAGCCATAGGAGGTTCTATTATGCGCCCAGAAGTTTTGGAAGCTATGCGGGAGGCAAGTACATCTTATGTCAGGCTGCCAGAGCTTCTCGATAAGGCTGGCAGGAGGATAGCTAAATTAGCAGGAGTCGAAGCAGCCTATATAACGGCTGGCGCTGCTGCTGGGATAACCACATCAGTAGCGGCATGTATGACTGGCAAAGATAATGCCAAAATTCACCAACTTCCGTCGACGCATGGTATGAAAAATCAGGTCATAATTCAGGCGATGCAGAAGAATTTTTATGAATTGATGATTCGATTGGCAGGTGCAGGTTTGGTAGAGATAGGACTTGCAAATGGAACAGAAGATTATCATTTAGAGTCAGCAATTACCGAACGTACTGCAGCTGTAGTACATTTTGTGGCGTACGCACCTTCTTCTGACATAAAGATTGAAAGAGTCATAGAGATTGCCCACAAACATGATGTACCAGTTATTGTGGATGCTGCGGCTGAGTTTCCTCCCTTTTCTCAACTACGACGGTGGTCAGATATGGGAGCCGATATAACTGTATTTAGTGGAGGGAAAGGCATTAGAGGGCCTCAATCAACAGGTCTGATTTTGGGGAGGAAAGAATTGATTGAAGCATGTTCTATGAATGCTAGTCCCAACCACGGAGTAGGACGCCCTTCGAAAGTTGGAAAGGAAGAAATTGCCGGGTTAGTTACTGCCATTGAGCTTTTTGCTAACGAAGAAATTGAGCAATCAGAGATTGGCAAATGGGATGAAATCTCCAATGAAATATTGGATGCTATGTCTAGGCTTTCTGGTGTAAACGCTTACAGGTTGATTGCACCGCCCACAAACGATCCTTACGGGAGCGGAGCAACTCCTGAAGGAGTGCCGATAGTGTGCGTTGATTGGGATATAGAGTCCATAGTCAAGACACCTGGTGAAGTCACTGAGGCCCTAGGTAATGGAACTCCATCGATTTTGGTTACACAAAGTCCGACAGGTATAAGAATCGTATCTCATACGCTAGAGAGAGGAGATTCGCAGGTTATAGTAAGCAGACTAGGCGAAATTTTGATACCGGCATAGTTGAGAATGACCTGATATAGACTGCGGTTTCATATTAGAACAGGCTCTGATTAAACTTCTTTGAATTTTTAACAAGGTTCAATTCAATGTCTATATGGCCTCAGAACAATATTATGTGCTTTAGTGTTTAATTATCAAAAAACAATCAGAATCACATCTCCCTCCAGAATATCATTGAAATTGACTGTGGATAGTCATGGATGGGTGGATCTAGTTCCATGGGCCTGGGATGAGAGTAGCGGCAAATTGTCTAGATACGACTTAATTGGACCGAATTTAGAAGGAATGATTACAGTGGAGCAGACATCTCCCACCGCTCTGGAATTAACGGTTGACGCCAACAAACCTGTTAACGATTTGTCCGGAGCCAGGGACTTAGTCATCAGATGGCTGTCAATCGACTGGTCCCCCAACGATGCAATTGTAGTAGCTGGGCAATTGGATAGGAGAATTTCTAAACTTTTGGAAATAGGTGCTGGAAGAATGTTGAGAGGTAGTACATTTTATGAGGATTTTGTGAAGACTATATGTACTATCCAAATAAATTGGTCAGGGACTAAAAGAATGCTTAATTCTCTTATGGAACTGCGCGGCACAAATTTTTTCCCGACACCTGTGGATATTCTAAGTGTAGGTGAGCAAAATTTAAGGCAAAAAGCAAAACTTGGTTTTAGAGCAACTACTCTGATTAAATCGACAGATAAGATGTTGTCCCAGGGATGGATAGACGATTACGGGAATTCATTACATGACAGCATATCTAAAGAAGTCCTTATAGGATTGAATGGGATCGGACCGTATTCAGCTGATCACATGAGAGTTTTGCAACGAGATTTTAGCAGTATTCCCGTAGATTCTGTAGTATCCAAATATTGCAAGGAAAGATACGGTATTGAATCAGATGAAATCTCGTCATTTTTCGATCCTTGGGGGTCATATAGATTTTTAGGCTACAGATTAGATAGAATTGCTAGGAGGCTTGAAAACAAGTTGCCGAATTAACAGGGTTCCTATGAAATTACTCAGGAATATGCTTAAAACCGGTAACTGCGAATTGCAATCCGGACCCTGAGATTTCACCTGTTTTGCATTCAATAGTAGGAACTGGATCCAATGGGGATACGTTCACTTGGTAAACTTCAGGATCGCTCGTGCCTTCCTCCAAGGATTCTATCGTCACAGTCCTATCTGTTTGACCATTTGAATTAGGAACAATGGAAGTTGATCTGGCTCGGTTCGCCCAATTCCATCCCACTTGCATCAATATTTCATGTTCAGCTGTTTGTTCATATGGAGTATCCAGTCCTATCCAACCTCTGTGGCACATTCTGAAGTCGGACGGCGATTTCTTTTTCAGAATAAAGTCCGAAATTTGATGTGGTTGTAGCCTGACCCAGTTTCTCCCCTCAGGCAAGTCTACAATGTTTGGAGCGAACCTGTGCCCACCGAGGTGACTGGCCCTAAATATTCGTAGATTGATTTCTGGATTGTTTGCGGAAAACATTTTTAGTTCATCATAAATTGGGTATCCTAATTTGCCACAGCAACTATCGTAGCTTCCATGGGTGCATACCAGGATGTCTCGCGAATTTTGAGTGTTTTCCCTGTATTGCTCAAAATTTTCCAAAGGGACAGTTGTTGTTATCAGCTCCCTTGCAAGTTCATTGATTTTGCCAAGTGGTACTAGGAAATCTTGCTTATCGAATTGCGAGAAAGGGTGAGTTGGTCTAGAAAAAAACATTACTCTTGCGTGACCATCTTTCGAATGTTCTGAATCAGGTTGGATACAGTGCAATTTGATTTTAATCCCTTGATCTTCAGCATTTTTCAATATTGTTTCCAATCCTTCTGGAAAATGTTTAGACTCCGTTATCTGGGAATTCCATGGAGTTGCTACTTCTACAACAAGGCATTTTTCCCAACTAAATCCTGAACCAATGGGGCTTTCGTTACTTTCTTGCGAAAACATCGTACATAATTGAGATTTGGGGGATTCTATTTTATCCAAATTCTGAGCTCCTTCAGGATAGTTTCTGAATATGATCCTACTCGGTCATATTACACTAAAGCGGATATAGACCACCTTCTATCAACTTCACGTATGATACAGCATGTTTAGAGTAGAGACATTCCAAATTTAGAATCGGATATGCTATTCTGCGCAGGTATGTATTGGAAGGGATTTGTTTAGATAGCGTTTTAGTAATATCAACAACATTAACCCAGGGTGTTAACGCATGAACGGATATCCAACACCATTCAGGTTCGGCCATCGTTACGAAACCTCGGTCGGACAG
>CEUS01083053.1_pt1 | contig 11302 bp, 9 predicted proteins | sample 427031 | NCBI WGS metagenome assembly CEUS01 (sample SAMEA2622837, study PRJEB7988) | marine metagenome | biome: marine biome (ENVO:00000447); feature: marine epipelagic mixed layer (ENVO:xxxxxxxxx); material: "saline water (ENVO:00002010), including plankton (ENVO:xxxxxxxx)" | depth 140 m | reverse complement strand
GTAGGGATTGGATAAGAGCTGGAATGCCCAAAGTTACTGGTAATAATTTTATGTCAAATGACACTTCTGGGCTATATATTTCATTTAATAGAAATCTTTCTTACCTAGAAGTAACTGGATATTTTAATGCATTTAATTTATTGTTAAAAAATCGTACAAATTCTGCTGCAAACACAGTTGGAGTTTGGGTAAATGGTGTACAAGCACATTCAACCATTTCCGGCATGGGTACTGGAGCTGATGATCCGTGGGGCGGTAGATATAAGGATACATATGCAGTCAGAAATATAAATATTACAGCTGCAGGATCTTCTTTATCGGCAGATACACCAATAGGAATTAATACAATAAAACTTCAATTTGCTGCTATTGATATGGATTGTTATGGATGTGAATTGATAGTCCATGATAATGCTGATGCAACTAGAGGAAATCATGTAATTGTTCCTGCACAAAATGTAGTTAGTTACGGAAAGAAATTTAGTATAGGCTCTAATACCCTAACTAATGCAGTACATAAGCATTATAATCCATTTGCATTTAAGACAGACGGAACAACTGCATGGGCTGCAGCTGCACACAATGGAACATCGTGGCCAGTAGGTACAGGGTCAAGTCACAATATTGATACTACAACTTCAATAGGTTTGGAAAAATGGAAACATTCGAGCAATTATTACAAACCTTACAACGGCGGTAGAGTAATAATTTGGGTTGATTCTGCTGGAGCAATAAAAACATCTGTTAATGTAATGCCACCTAATGCACGATCTATAGCAAATGCAGCCAATTTATCTGGTGCTACTGCAAAAGCAAATGCATCTATTGCAAACAATCAATATAAACCAACTATCGAAGCTGGCGCAATAACTAATGAAGATGAAGAAATTGCAAAGACTTTCCATTGGAGAGAATTTGGAAATGGCAGGGCAAATAATAATGCTTCATGGGATGATGCTTCTATGTTAAGTGGTACAAATGATGATATTGCTTTTATTATGGATGATGGATTAACTGGTTTTTCAGGAAAGCACGTTGATAAATGGGGGGGTGCGACTAGTGTTTTAAATGCATGGGATTTGGTTACTTCGGGCGAGAAAGCACATTATACATTTATTGGTACAGGATTTTCTATTACGAATATAAACCCTGCCACTTGTACATATACCTATAATATTTACGTTGATGGTATTCCTATTTTGGCAAATAATACTCTTACTGGATGGGGATGGAAAAATTTTGTTTCAAATCTTCCATACGGAACTCATGTTGTTTACTTTGAATATGCTGGAAATGCGGGATCAGAAGTAGCTACTTTTAGTGAATTAAGTATTCATCAACCTAAAAAACCACCTATTCCAGAGGACGCGTGTGTGCTTGCAGATTATATGCTGATGGCAGAACATAAACCAGATACAAATGGAACTCAATATTATGGAACTACAAGTAAGGGTGCTCGTAGAATTGCTAATCTCACTTCGGGAATTTTATATGATGGAACTGGTCACTTTAATTCGGCTCAAGATTCACAAAATTCAATGGTTCATGGATTTCAAGTTAATAAACCACATGGTGAAAATACTCAAGAAGTTTCCATTGTTGCATTTGCAACAAACGCACATTGCAGACAATATGATCCAGCAGCTAGGCGCAGAACTTACAAACAGAATGGTGTAACTATCTCTGACGGAAGTGGAACTCATGTTGGGCCAGGATATGATGGTATTTCCAGTTATCCTGACACCACTCTTAAACTTCAAAAATTTGAAATGGGCGGAGCAAAAATTGGTTCATCGGTCAACTCACCTCATTATTTTGGATTTGATGTAATAACGCCAACTCATACAAGTTTTCATTACCAAGAATTTGAAACGCCTTTTACTTATGATTTAGTTGGTGGCGATAGAAATATGGAACAACATAATTTAATTGTAACTGCTGATGGCAAAAGCTGGGAAGAGGTTACAAGGGATACGAGTTATATAGGAAATATAGTTGTATCGGCAAGAGACGAACATGGTGGTTGGACAAGTGATAATTCTGTTTGGATATTGGAAAAGCATAGAGGTACTTCTTATGTGATGGAAGGTGGAAATAAAGATTGGGCAATATCTTACGATAGATGGGTTTGTCTAAAAAGTGGGGAATATACTATCACAGCTCCTCATTTAAAACAAGTGGGAACAGGACATACTTATATCAGAGTCAATGGTGCTGATGCAATCGCCTTTCATGATAACGTATCAAATCATTATTCTGCTACAATGTCTTATACACACTACTTTTTAAGAGGGGATTATGTTCAATGTTATGACACATTTCATGGAGGAGTATGGGCAATGTTCCAAATAAAAAGGGTATAATATGTTTATAGCACACAAATCAAATACATTACAATCTTATTCTGATTCAGAAAGAGAATGTAGAATGGTCGCAAAAGGAATGAATTCAACAGAATATAATTCTTGGATAGAAACTGTTACTGATGAAGAAGGTGTTGTAGACTATTCGGATGAAACTGGATACACCATTGTTGAATTTACAGATGAAAATGTAAAAGAAAGAATGAGGCAACTTACAGAATATATTACTCTATCAGCACCCGGCGTGTCACTAAGTTATAATATTAAGTGGCAAGATGATATAGGAGATGCAGAAGAACTTAAAGATCCATTTGGAAAAAGTCAAGACCCTAAAAAATACGTTCAATCTCATTTTGTACCAGATGACTCAGCTAGAGATGCAAGAATTCTCGCAACTGAATGGAAACGAATAAGAGCAGAACGAGATAGACTTTTGACAAATTCAGATTGGACTCAAGGTTCGGATTCACCACTTGCCTCTGCAAAGAAAACAGAATGGGCAACATATAGAACGAAGTTGAGAACATTACCAGAAGATCAAAAAGCTAAAACAACTTATGCAAGTATAACATGGCCTTCAGAACCATCGTAATAAATATTAGTAGTAACTTGGAACACTTAGGATAAAAATTAAATGGCATTACGTAGACCACCAACAACGTTTTCAGACGAAATAACCGCAGGGGATTTGGCTGCAAATTCAGTAGGTGCATCAGAACTTGCAGATAATGCGGTAGATGCAAATGCGATTGCTGCAAATGCAGTCACAACAGCAAAGATTGCAGATTCTACTGGTGCTGCTGATGGTATTACTACAGCAAAACTTGCAACAAATGCGGTCACCTCTGCTAAAATCACAGATGCAAATATTACAACTGCAAAACTTGCAGATAATGCTATAACAACTGCAAAAGTATCAAATGCAGTTTTTTCTGATACTATAGGAATAAAACCACACATCCAGCCTGGTATGTTACAACCAGCAATTGCAGGAAAACTTTTAGACGGAACTACATCTCATTCTGGTGCTTATGGTACTGCACAAAGTGACGGACACAGTTATTACTATACTGATATTAAAGGTAGCGTGCCTATTGAAGATCCTCGTATTGGCGCACATTTTGGAACACAGCGAGTAATGTTTAGATCAATACAAGAAAATCATGAACAAACAGCTGCAATGACAAGACGTATTTTCAATATAGATGGTAGAAAATGGGCAAGATGTATGCTTTGGAGGGGAATTCATCAATTTGAATATAGTGATCATACAACTGGTAGAATTAATTTAAACGTTGAAGAGTCAGACTTTATTGAGGTTACAGGATATTTCAGTTCTGCAAATGCACTTATGCATGCAGGAACTAGCAGAACTTTTAATCTTACATTAAATGGTGGAACTGTACAAGCAAATGCAATAGCAACAACAACCACTGGCACTCCACTCAGCAGCAGATATGTTGAGGCCGCTTCTGTTTGCCCTTTAACTTTTCATTCTTCCTCTACTCCAATATTGGGAATTAATACATTAAAAATAATAAAAGGAACTGCTGGAAGTCAGTATATAGGAGGAGTAGAATTAACAGCACATGGTAAATTTACAGATGCTACTTGTGATACTACAAGTGGTGATGCAACAGTAACACATGATGCAAATGCTCAAATGGTTGCAGGAATGTCTGTAACTGGTACAGGGATTCCAGCTGGTACAACGATTGCTTCTGTTACCAGTACCACAGCATTTGAACTTTCTGCAAATGCAAGTGCAACAAATTCAAATCAAACTTTAACTTTCGGTACTACAGAAATAATTTTTCCAGCACAAAATGTGGTTACATATGGAAGGAAACATTCTATAAGTGCAACTGCACATCATTATAACCCATTTGCAACTGCACAGAATGGAGCTGCAGTAGTAATTAATAACAGTACAACTAATACTGCAAAACTTACAGGAGGATGGGCTTCGGGAGGAACTACTGCACAACATTACGATGCAACCTTAGATACTGCAACATCACTTGGTTTAGCAGCTTGGGTTTCTGGTGGAGAATATTTCAGACCAGTAAACGGCGGAAGAGTTGTCAAATGGATAGACTCTACTGGTGCAATTAAAACTTCAGTAAATATGGTGCCGCCAGCAGGAACTGCGGTTGGTGGAGTTACTAGCGGACATAATGTTCCAACTGGTGTACATAACTGGACAACTAAATCTCAACCAGCATTACATTCAACCACAATGGATTTTTCTCTGTCAGAACTTACTAAAACTTACAATTGGAGAGAGTTTGGAAACGGCTGTGCTAATCAAGGAACTAATACAAGTGGATCATTGCAAGATAATTCAATGTTACAAGGTCAAGATTATACTGCTTTTTGTATGGATGATGGATTGACGGAAATACATGGAAATGGATCTGCATCTGTAGGTAAAGGTAATGATCAGTCCTATAATTTATGGTCATGGTCTGGTGACAGATATAGATGGGGTCATTTCATAGGAACAGGACTTTCTATAAGAGGTGGATATAATGGTTCTACTCATCAAAAAGATTACTATAATCTTGCTCAAAATATGCCTTATGGTACTCATCAATGGTATATCAATAATAGTTCTGTAGTTTATATTGATGGAATAGCATTAACTAGTAGTGGTCATAAAGCTGCTTATGTAGAAGAGATACATATCTATCAACCTAAAATGCCCCCAATACCAGCAGACGCAGTAATAATTGCAGATTATATGCTGATGGCAGATTTTGTTCCAGATAGTGGTGGGCCGGATAATAGTCACGTAAGTAAAGGAGTTAGAAAACAAAGTATAACAAGAGATATATTATTTAATGGTGATCAGGCTCATTCTTTAGGTCAAGATGGTGCGGGTGAAGGTGGATGGTCGTGGGGAACTTCTTCTGCTGCAAGTAATACTAATACAACATTAAGATTATCTTCATTTGGAACAAATTTCGTTAAACGTAGTTTTCACGATAGGACAGTTCCTTATATTGGAAGTACTTCTCAAAGTGGAAATAAATCGAGCGGAACAGGAAGTGCGGGTTGGGCAGATTTTTCTTGGTTGACAAATTCTCAAAGTTTAGGAGTACATCAATTTGGTGTAAATTCAGTTCAGGGTGTAGTTCCTAATACGACAGCGTTTGAAATAGCAACTCCAACACATACTAGCTCACATTATCAAGAATTTGAAACACCAGTTGCTTATGAATTACTTGGAGGCGACAGGAATATGGAACAAACGAATCTTGTGGTTACTGCTGATGGCAAGACATGGGATCAGCATACTAGAAATACGAGTTATATGGGCCCAAAATATCAGTACAGTACAATTGGATCTGATGGAGGATCGGGTCATTGGCAGGATCTTTGTGATAATTATAGAGGAACTTATTATGATTTAAGAAACTGTACAAAAGGATTTATATTGTCGGGGATTTGGTTTATGGTAAAAGAAGGTGGTTGGTATGATATTGCTGGTACTATGAGATTTGATGCTGGAACTGAAAGATGGTTGTCATTATATGAGCATGGTGATAATCACATGATAGCTTGGGTCGGTGGTGATCATAATGGTGCTGATAGAGATGCAAATACTATGGCTGGGCAACTATATTTACATGCTGATAAGTTATATAGATTTCATTGCAATAATTCAACAAAGGCTTCCTCATTGAACTGTCAAATCCATGCACGATGGTCGGGGAGGAATAATTAATGTTTATATCTCATAATAAATCAAATCAACTCCTAGCAGTAAATGAATTAGATTGGAAGTGTAGGAGAAAAACTAAGAAAATGAATAGACAGGAATATCAGGCTTGGGAAAAATCCATTACTGATAAAGATGGTAATGTCGATTATTCTGGTGAAACTGATTATACTATAATCGAATGTACAGATGAAAATGTTTGGGATAGAATTTCTAGTTTAGGTACATATGTTGATGCAAATAATACAATGTACAATATCAAGTGGCAAGACGATATAGGAAATGCAGAAGAAATACTAGACATAGACGGAAAGAGTTTCGATCCAAAACAATATGTTCAATCTCATTTTGTACCAGATGATGAAGGTAAAGATGCAAGGTTACTTGCAGAAGAGTGGAGATTAATAAGAATTGAACGAGATAGACTTCTTGGACAAACCGATTGGATGATGTTGAGTGATACTGGAACTGTAAGTACTGCTTGGAAGAATTATAGAAAAGCACTAAGAGAGATTCCACAGTCACAGGATAGTGCAAAAACATTTGAAGATATTGATTGGCCGGATAAACCATCATCGTAATAAATAGTAGAGAACAAACAACAACGGATTTTAAGTAAACTATGGCAGTTTTAACAAAGATAACAACTAGAACTCTTGCTGATAATTCTGTAACAGCTGCAAAAATTCAAGCAGACACTATTGTTGCAGGAGATCTTGCACCAAATTCAGTTACCGCTTCTGAACTTGCAGATGATGCAGTAGATACTGCTGCGATTGCAGATGATGCAGTAACCAATGCTTCAATTGCAGATGGTGCAATTGATACTGCTGCAAAAATTGCAGATGATGCAATTACAGGGGGAAAACTTGCAAATGATATTGCAATCAGTACTACAGGAAACATTGCAACTACTGGTACTGGTACTATAACAGCAGGTGGTGCAGCTACTTTAAACGATGGATTGAAACAACCAGCATCGAAAGCAGTTACAGGAACTTTAGCTGCTAAACAGATGTTGACTGCTGATGCATATTCTCTTACAGGAGATTTAACTGTAAATTCTGAAGTTAAAATGGGTAGTATTGCATCAGATACAGATGTTGTTCTCATGAGTGATTCTACTTCTGCGAATAGAACAGTTACAGGAACAGGAACACTTGAAATAGGATCAGTTAGTTCATCGACACAAACTCAAGAATCTAATGTTATTGCAGGAGGACTTACTGCTAATGCTGATATAGACGATGCACTAGATACAGCACTTGAAGCAAGAAATATGAAACGAAATGTTGTAGTTACTTATGTACGAAATCGACATGGGAAGAGAACAACTATGCCGAATGTTGGTGCAGCTGCAGTTTGGACAAATGCTATAGTAATTAATAGAAAATATTCAGATACTTCTATTTTGGTTCAAGGACAATTAATAGGTCATGATAAGCACAGTTATCCTGCCTATTTTCTTTATGGGCAATTACTGTGTCCTAATGGTACTTCATTAAAAAGATATGAAGGAAACTGGTATGGTGGAAATTATGCTGCAAATCAGTCTATAATGTGGAGTGTAGATATGTTGTTTAATTCGGGTGAACTACAAGGAGAAATAGGTGATTTTAAATTTAATTGTGGATGGGATCATGTTGAAGGTTCTACTGGCCGACCATTTGTCACTTGGAATCCGAATGCATCTGATGATACAAGAGGGTGGCAACAGCATTCTGTTATGAATGCATGGGAACTATATGAAAGGAGTATGTATGGACATGGTAATAAACGAAACGATTCTAATTAATAGGATAAAATGGCAGATAGTATTATAAAACCTTCAGCTAGTGGAACGACAATATTAAAAGAAGAGGGTGGTGCAACTGCACTCACTATTGATGCTTCGGGTGATATTCAAATTGCAAATAGTATAACTGCGGGTAAATTGGGAAAAAATGTTACTGTTCCTCAGGCAACTACTAAAAGAATATCTAGATATAATAGTCGAGTAAAAACAGTTAATAATATTTCCTCAGGCGCAGGAAATAAATTTAGGTTTGGTATTTGGAAACCTATAGATCCAGTCAATAATTCAATATGGTTTGAGATGGCAACTCCAGCAGCAGGCGCAGGAAATGATCATGCCAGTTTTGGGGTAAATTTTGTTCCATTTAATGGGGGAAGTGATGTAAATACATCCGGCAAAGGAGTTGGATATGTTGATGTAAATGCCCCAGATTCGGCCCATACTTGCTTTATTCAATGGTGTTATTTGGCACCAAATAGTTTCGTGGCAAATAAAGAATATGCTGTTTGGATGAGAACGAATACTGATGCTTCTGTACCTCGTTTTTTCAATCCAGACGCAGAAAACGATGCTCGTTTAAGGACTCCAACGGAAGCTTCATTGGTAATATACGAATATAAGAATATTTAAGGAAATAAAGAATGGCCGATACTATACTCAAAGTAACAGCAGGATCTGGAAATAAATTATCTTTACAAAGTGGTGCAGGAAATTCTGCACTTGATGTACTTGACGGAGGTAATATAGAAATAGGCAATTCTATAACTACTGGTACATTGGGTAGTAATGTTTCAGTTGCAAATTGTATAATTAAAAAATGGCATCATTTTGTATTTACTACAAGGACTACCATGAACAACTCAGCTGGAGACAAATTTACTTGGACAACCTCATTCGTTCCTTTAGATCCAGTTAATAATTCTCTGTGGGTTACTGCCTTAGCTCCTACTCTTGGACAAACAAATGATCACTATGGATTTGGATTGAGATTTGCTAAAAGTGGAGGTGGCAATACTGATTTTTTTAATAAAGGGGTGATGGTTCATGATTCATACGTAGCAAGTAGGAATAACTTCATGTCTTATTCTTTTAATATTGCAGCAGGAACTTTGTCCGCAGGAACTTATACAATTACCCATCGTCAAGAGGCTGCTGACAGTCAGCATGTGGTTGTCAATCCATCTACAACTGATAATTCTCGTCATAATCCTGCTAAAGAATCTCACATGATGATACGAGAATATAAAAATCCATAGGAAATTAAATGGCAAATCTTAATATAAAACCCGCATCTGGTGGAAAATTAAAATTACAAAGACATACTGGAGCAGATGCACTTACTGTTGATACACATGGAAATGTTCAAGTTTCGGGAACAATTACTACTGGAACTCTTACCAATGCAGTTGCAGTACCACAAGAAGTAATTAAGAAATTTCATCATTTTACATTCTCTACAAGAACTGGTGGAAATCAAAATACAACTGATCAATTTACATATTCGGGCACATTTACTCCATTAGATCCGTATAACAACTCATTTCATGTTCATGGGGCGGTGCCTGTACTTGGTCAAGGACAAGACTTTTGTGGATATGGATTAAGATTTGAAATGACTGCTGCAAATGCAGCAGCACAGGGATATGCTGGAGGTACTTTACAAATTCAATTTTGTGGGCGGGGAGTTATATATGCTGATATGCCAACAGCTTATCACCAAACTTTTCAAAGTTACAATTTTATTATTGGCCCCGGCGAACTTAAAGCAGGGCCTTGGGCAATTCAACATTATACTGAATCTGATAGTTCTCAATGTAACTATTATAATCCTAATAGTTCTGACGATGCTAGAACAGTAACACAATCTCAATCTGAATTGATGATAATTGAATATGCAAATATTTAGAATAATAAAGGAAAGAAACAATGGCTAAATTTGACAATGTAATGAGTACTTTTGATAAATACATTGACGGATATTCTGGAAATCCACCAACAACTGAAGAGGAATACGATGTATGGAAAGAAAAATTTCCAGATGTTTTTCCTGAAGTAAGTGATTTTCCAGCATGGTCTGATGTTAAATCAAAACTAGACGATGAAGTAGTCCGTGAGAAAAGATTGTGGCTTTATCCAGAAGTTGGAGAACAATTCGATCTACTTTGGCATGCAATTGATAAAGGAAAAGTAGATAAAACTTCCGATTTTTATAAAACTTTGAAGAAAGTCAAAGACGATAATCCGAAGTAGTTCTTTTTCCCCTCTTTCCGTAGATAATAAATATAAATATGAAACCAATGGATAATATTATCAACATTACGGAAAGAATATGGCAGTATCACTCAAGAAAAAAGTTCAAAATTATACGATAGATCAAGGGGCAACCTTTGAAAAAACTATTGGTGCAGAAAACTCATCTTCTTCATCTGTAACCATTTCCTCTGGTACAGTTGCGGGCGGAATCATCAAGAACTTCGCCTATGCAAACACTCTTCAAACATTTACAACTTCTGTTTCTGGTTCAAATTGTACCTTTTCGTTGACTGCAACTCAGACAGCAGCACTTGCAGAAGGTAAATATTATTACAGTTTGACTTACACACAGAGTGGTGGAACAGTTAAAGAAAGACTTGCAGAAGGACTTATAACAGTTGAACCTTCTGCCGAAATTAACAACGGATAATAAACTATGTCAGCAACACAACCAGCATCAACTACCGAATTAAAAGAATATTGTTTGCGTAAATTAGGAAAGCCTGTCATAGATGTTAATCTTGCAGATGAACAGATGGATGATATGATTCAAGAATCCATCCAGTTTTTTCAAGAATATCATTTTGATGGAACGGAAGTTTTCTATGCAAAAGAAAAAGTTGCACCAAGTACTCTTACATTTGCAAGTGCAGCTTCTGGAACATTTACTGCTGAGGAAACTATTACAGGAGGAACATCAAACGCAACTGCAAAGATACACGAAGTAACAAGCACTACTGTACTGAAATTTAAAGAACACAAAGATGGAAACGGATTACGAGCTGCAAACACTTCTGCAAATACATTCGTTTCGGGAGAAACAGTAACAGGATCGGATTCGGGTGCAACTGGAACAGTTCATGCAACACAAGCAACCGCAGTTGTATTTGGAAATGTCGATTCAAAAGCATTAACAGTAGATGACTCAATAATTGGAATAAGAGATGTTTTACCGATTCGTGCAGAAAAACTTTCTTCAGATGATATGTTTTCTATTGAATATCAATTTAACTTGAATTCATTGCCTGGACTTCTTAAAGGAATGGGAGGTCTTTCAAATTATGCAACATCTAGACAATACATAGATCTCATGGATGATTTCTTTTCAAGAAGTAATACTAGACAAATTCGATTCAATAGACTTACAGATAAAGTTTACATAGATAT
>CEUS01039671.1_pt1 | contig 11302 bp, 11 predicted proteins | sample 427031 | NCBI WGS metagenome assembly CEUS01 (sample SAMEA2622837, study PRJEB7988) | marine metagenome | biome: marine biome (ENVO:00000447); feature: marine epipelagic mixed layer (ENVO:xxxxxxxxx); material: "saline water (ENVO:00002010), including plankton (ENVO:xxxxxxxx)" | depth 140 m | reverse complement strand
TTCCTGCTGCTGAATCTGTTCCACGTCTCCCATGAGACGACCTCCTCCATGCATCGGGCACGAGCGGTTAGTAACGCCTAGTTAGAGCTAGTGAAACCTAACAGTCAAACGTCCCTTTTGCAACATTTTATGGCGCACCCCTGAGACAAACAGTTCTGCACTCCGTATTTATTTTCGAAATAACAGCAGTTTTCTTGTGACGGCCCATTGCGTGTTAGACGCGAGGTTATTCATTCCAAAAAGAGAAGAAGGGCCTTTTAGTACCAAGGACTCGTCAGAAATTCGTTGTAAATACTGCGAGCTCGACGGGAGACGTCCCGCGCCATTGTTTTATCCACCTGTTCGAGATTCGAAAGTGTAACCACACCATCATCTTCTTCGTGGGTCAGTATCACGCTATCCACAACGGTTGGGAATTCTTCACGTAGCATACGGTTCAGCAAGTTGAGCAACTGTTCCGGGCGCATAGCCGAATCCTTTATATTGAGCTCAAATCGAAGCACCTGCACCGGCGTTGCTTTCTCAGTCATATATTCATACTCGCACCACTCATTTCGTCGGTTTGATTATATAGCCATGAACTCAAATCCTCGCCGGCCATGACACATGCGAACAGACACAACATCCAATTAATCCCGATACCCCGACGATCACCGCTTCGTACATATCTTTTCGCTTGAGCTCCACAACAGCGTGAGGTCAAGTAAAATGCCCAACATGTTTTCTCTGTCTGTTCTATCTACGGCCTGTGTTCTTGACAGAGAATATTTCGAATGCTTACTTATGCCTCAATCGAAGGAGCCACGATGAAAGGTGTCGTGATTTTCGCCCTAGGACTGGTATTGGCTATGCCCTCAATATCAGCGGGTGGCCAGGAACAATGGGTACAGTTTCGCGGACCAAGTGCCGGGGACATCCCAGATGATCCGTCACTCCCGGACCGATGGAGTGAGACCGAAAATATCGCCTGGAAAATTGACGTTCCCGGTCTAAGCTGGAGCTCGCCCGTCGTGTGGAACGACCACGTCTTTCTCACCACGGCGATCAGTGCAGGTGATGAACCAGCTCCGGTGAAAGGACTCTATGACCCGGGCGATGAGAACGGCGGCCTCGCATCCGCAAATGAACATCGCTGGATGCTGTACGACATCAGCTTCGAAACTGGCCAGATTGTGTGGCAAAGCGAGCTTCACACAATGACTCCATCCATCGAGCGTCATCTCAAGAATACGTTCGCATCTGAAACACCCGTGACGGATGGACGACGAGTGTATGTCTATCTGGGGACCATTGGACTGGTTACCGCTCTCAACTTGAGTGGTGAAACTGTTTGGCGACACGAACTCGGAGCATTCGAAACCACCGGAGGTTTTGGATCCGCCGCTTCTCCGGTCCTTCACGAAGACCGGCTCTACATTGTTAACGACAATCAGACGCAGTCGTTTCTTGTGGCCATTGATACAAACACAGGCGAAGAAATCTGGCGGGTTGACCGCGAAGAACGTGGGACAAATTGGGCAACACCATTTATTTGGGAGAACGAGCTGCGAACCGAACTAATCACCTCCGGTACGGGCGGGATTCGCTCCTATGACCTCGACGGCAATGTTCTCTGGGAAATTCACGGCATGTCCGGACTCACCATCCCGACCCCCTTCGCCAAACATGGCCTTCTCTATCTGAGTTCCGGTTATCCTGGAGGGGGATTAAGACCGGTCTATGTTGTACGCCCGGGAGCCACAGGCGATATTTCGGTGTGGCCACCTGACGCTCGTAGCACGGGCATCGCTGCAGGTTTCCCCGGACCAAAAGAATCCACTGAATACGTCGCATGGTCATACCCGTTACTCGGCACCTATAACACCTCAGCCTTGGTCTATGGCGATTACTACTACACCTTGCTCGACCGCGGCTTCTTAGTCTGCCACGATGCGCTCACCGGCGACGAGGTGTACGGACGTCAACGCCTTGAAATCGGAAATGGTTTCACCGCATCACCGTGGGCGTATAACGGTAAGATTTTCCTACTCAGTGAGGATGGTGAAACATACGTTGTCGAAGCCGGACCAGAGTTTAAGATCCTGCACAAGAACTCACTTAACGAAATGTCACTCGCGACGCCCGCTGTCGTACGTGGGAGTCTTCTTCTAAGAACCCAATCAAAGCTCTATCGAATTGCTAAGAAGGACATTTCATGATCACTGCTCTGTCTGTCCGCCTAACTGCAGCCTCGATGCTCGCTATGACAGTTATTGTGCTGTCTGCTCCTAAAGTAAACGCGCAAGTGTCATTCGAACACGTTAGTACCATTCCCGGACCCGCCAACCTCGTCCAAGTTGAGGGAACACAAGCGTTCGTGACCCACCACCGGGAGTTCAAGGTCTTTGACCTGTCGACTCCGACGATGCCTCGCCAAACGGGACTACTGACAATGCCGGAGGAGATCTGGAAATTCAGTATCAATGGCGAACGTGCCTATGTCGGCGCCAATTTTCATGGCTTATCGATCCTCGACATCTCTGACCCAACTGCGCCAGTCGAATTGGGCGCGTTTGCATCATTGGGCCAAACCAAGATAGGCGCCGTGTATGACACCAAAGTGGCTTATATCGACCATATGGAAGGACTCGTCCTGATCGACGTTGCTAACGAAAGTGAACCCCAACAAATTGGCTCGTATTTTCTTGATGGCTATGCGCGAGACGTTGTCACATCGGGGCCCATCGCTTACGCAACCGACTCTCCGACAGGTCTCTACGTGTTCGACCTGACACAAGAAGGCAGCCCTGAGCCAATTGGGATACTGCACGCTCCATCCGCACCGCGTAATGCACTCCAAGTTACAGAACTGGTCGATGGACGAAAACTTCTTGCCGGTATCGGCCAAGGTGGACTTCAGGTTTACGATGTCACGGATCCGGCTACGCCGGTAAAAACTTCAACATTCGATACACCAGGGCGAGCCAACGGCCTGGCACTTCAAGATCAATTCGCATTCGTCTCAGCTGGTGATGCTGGATTACAAGTAATTGACCTGTCAGACCCATCAAGTCCGGAGATCATTTCGGCATTATCGACTCCCCGCCCGGCGCGTGATGTGGCCGTTTCAGATTCGCTTGTGTTAGTTGTTGTCGGACAAGGGGAAAATGAAGGCAACGAGCGTGAAATTCTCGTGATCGAAATTCAAGAATAGTCAATTCCGTGGCGACCGCACCTATATTATTAATCCTATATATAGACTAGAACTATCGATGATTCAGTTAACAGCAGCAACCAAAGAGGTTCTTACAAATGACGACCTGCAAAACAAGAATGTTTGGTGTAGCCCTCATCCTAGCGTTGACAATGGGATTAACTGGGATCACCCAAGATAATGCGATGAGTTTCTTCATCACAAGCGCAGGACCTGGCGACGGAGCTAATTTAGGAGGCCTTGACGGTGCCGACCGGCACTGCACCATGTTAGCCGAAGCCGCGGGAAGCAGTGGAAAGACGTGGCGAGCGTATCTGAGCACCGATGGATCCACCGGCACCAATGCCCGCGACCGGATCGGTTCAGGCCCATGGTTTAACGCCGACGGCGTTCAAATTGCTGGTAGTGTTGACGAATTACACTATTCAAACGCTGCTCTAACCAAACAAACTCAATTAAATGAAAACGGAGAAATCACCAATGGCCGCGGTGACGACCCTAACCGTCATGACATCCTGACCGGCTCCCAACTTGACGGAACGCGTTTTACGGACGGAGAAGACCATACGTGCAGTAACTGGACCAGCAACGGTGACGGGAGCGCCCAGGTCGGTCATCACGATCGCACTGGTGGCGGTGCTGTCCCATCATCGTGGAATTCCGCCCATGGCAGTCGTGGTTGTGGACAAGCCGACCTCCAAGGAACAGGAGGAAACGGGTATTTCTACTGTTTCGCTGCTAATTAGTAAACTTCGAGGCCACGGATTAACACTACTGTTCCGAAGGGAATGAACCGATAAACCGATTCAGGAGAATCGGTGAAACCACGCCTCAAGACACTAAACGTCTTACATGCCACGGTCAGCTTCACGGTATTACTAACGGTACTCGGGTGGGCGGTGTCGATGACGGCAGCCGCCCAGGCGCACCAAGGCACCTTATTGCAGGTGTCGATTGAAAATTCGGATAACACTGTTACGATTCGACTAATCGCGGATCAAGCCTTGTACGGCAAAATTCAGGAAATCACGGTGGAACCGTTTCGTCTGTTCGTTGATTTTGCCAACATAGTTCCAAAGGTTGCCGCGATCACACCAATAGAAAAGGCCGGGGTTCGGCAAATTCGCGTAGCGCTGAACCAAAGCGACCCACCGGTCACAAGAGTGGTATTGGACCTCACTCAACAACACCCGTACCAAATAGAACAGGACTCGGAAAACCGCGAATACCGGATCGTCATCCATTCGTCCGATGCCAGCGTCAAACCCAAATTTACCGACATAAGGGAGCATCCTTCATCCGAATCACGCTTCTCATTAACTCCTGCACTCTCGAACGATTACGTGGTGTGGTTCAGTCGCACAACTGAAGAGTTAGAACAATTACTTAAATCGCCCCCTGAGCAAGTTGAAATGAAAAATGACTCACCGGAGGCTATACAAACAGACTGGGACCGACTCCGCACCGAACATGGCTCAGTCATGCCTCCCTCCTCATTACAAATAGCACACAATACACTAACAGTAGTGATTCAGCTGGGACGCCTAGCAACCATGAAGACTGCCAACTCAGACGAAACGCAAGATGCCTCCAACGCCGCCCGCAGAGGCGCAGAACTACTACTTGAACGGGCACGGAATCTCGTTGAGTCTCAGGTTGACATCCAGAAAGAAAACTTTCGGTAAACACAGTAACCTTCTCTGTATTCTGACTGGCACACTCTTAGACAAGCGTGTATAAACAGTCAATGAACAAAGGCACCACACTGGGCCTAGTAGTCATTTTGTTGACAGTCTGCAGTGTAATGACTGTTGTCCATGCTCAATGGGGCCGCTGGGGCGGCTTCCGCGAGGGCACCCTACCACCTCGTTTTGCGCCAGCAAGTTTTCCTGACCGTGATTTTGCGTTCTGCAAACTGATGTATGACAGTGTGCGATACGAAGAATTGGGTATGGGATGGGCGACCGACTATCCCTATGCCGGCATCAATCTAATGATTCGCTATTCTGAACTGACGACCGGACGTGTAAGCATGGATAGTCAGAAAGAACCGAATCACTGGGTAGTCAGACTTACCGATGACGAACTCTTTAATTGCCCCTTCACAATGGCCGCGGACGTAGGAACAATTGGATTTAGTAGCGAAGAGGTTCAACGCCTTCGCGAATATTTACTGAAGGGCGGCTTTCTCTGGGTGGATGACTTTTGGGGATCTCGTGCGTGGCAGCATTGGACTAGCGAAATAGGAAAGGTCCTCCCGCCCGCTCAGTACCCTGTGGTTGATGTGCCGTTAGATCATCCCGTTTTCAGCACCTTGGCCCATGTGTCCTCCGTTCCACAAATCACGGCAATACAATTTTGGTACGGCGTGGGCGGGCGAACTACATCGGAACGCGGTAAAGACAGCGAAGAACCTCACTTCCGTGCGATTACTGACGAACACGGTAGATTCCTCGTAGTGATGACGCATAACACCGATGTAGCTGACGCATGGGAACGAGAAGCTGACGACCCACGTTACTTTTCGAAGTTTGCTCCTGATGGTTATGGTTTGGGAATTAATGTTCTCCTCCACACGATGACACATTAGTAACTAGGCCCTGAACACAGACTGCGGTAGAATGCCGCCAACTCGCCGAAGGATGCTAGCTCGACTGCTCTGTTTTGTCCGGAGACAACATGATTACCGCCTTTCGCAAGGCGGAGGACGGCTGTATCTTTCCTGTCACCGATGTGGCTCACGTACTCCAGGTTGGGAGACGCACTCAAGGCCTCGTAGGACTCCATCTCGTCAGGAACCACTACGTCTGCTACTCGCAGATTCTGGACTTACTGAAGAATCTTACGCTACACCAACAAATGCGCTTCCAAGTGATCCCAAACCGGCCTTGTCTGTGGCATTAGAGACATCTAACCCATTCAGGCTTAGCCTTGAATAACCACGCAGGTGGGTTGATTAGGTTAGTCACCGGAGGATAAATCCCACGCATCGCCCCATCGCAGTTTTCGTGCCTGTCGATACTCCGGTGAGTTCCTCTTCGTCAACGTTCGATCGACGACGCCATTTCCTTCGCACAATCGGAGATGCACCTGTCGATTGCCTGCATGAGGACGACCAATTACACGGCCAGCAACTGGGCGCCCGAGACCCTTGGTCGCAATAACATAACTGTACTTCTCATCTTCGTAGCCGAGACTACCTTCTTTCAAACGTCGATGAAGATTAGACCGGTTCAATCGAGTACCGAAGTGACACCAGTCCGGTTTATCGAGTGGACATGCGTCACTGTGAGGACATGGTGCGATAATGGACGCACCGAGCGACACAAGCTGACATCGTGCCGCCAGCATAATGTTGTAGCCCTCGGTAGAACCTGGCAAAATCACGACGAGCGCACCACCACAGGAATTCCAGGCGAGGCGAAGACAATCCATACGAGCATCTTCGTCTAATTCAGTCAAGAGATAGCTGACGACCACAAGGTCGAAGACAGTGGATGTCGACAACAGATCGGTTGTCTTCGACGACCATGTCATTTTTACCCGCCCGTTAAGAGGTGAACACTTGGCGAGTCTTTTTCCAAGCTTCCGCATCGCAGCATCGTGCTCAACAAAACACACATGCTCAAGATTGGAAAACTCCGGGTCTGCTGCCCAAAGTGTCGTAGCGGGCCCTGAACCAAGATCAAGCAGAGTTTCGACGTTAAGTTCACCGCTTCGCACAGTTAACTCGTGGAACACTACACGGGCAGCCGCCAAAGTAGCTGGCATCCGAGTAGCGGCGTATGCGAGAGCAGTTAGATCGTCGAAGGCTAGCGTGTTGTCTGCCGCTTCGACCGATGCCTGACGATAGTGGTCCGAGAGGCGCCGCGCTGCGTCGCGAAGGTCCACCACTGGAATCGCCGCTGCCTCGGCGTCAAGAACCCGTCTCAGTTCCAGAGGTAACAATTTGTCGTCAGGCACGGTTAAGACGTTACCGGAACAGCGCGAGGCCAGGAAAGTGGATAACGACGTTCGCCCTCTGGACGTTAGAGAAGGACTGAGCGTCACCGCCAACCAGCGATGACACCATTCATTGCCTAGGGCAAGCTAAAAGCCACGAAACGAGGTGACATCCCCTCCTTGCCGGAAATCCCCACCACCACATATTGCTTTCCTTCGTGCATGTAGCTCACGGGTGCGCCGGTCGTACCGGATGGCAATTCATACTCCCACACGACCTCACCAGTTGCTTTATCGTACGCCCGGAACCACGGTTCACCGTAGTTAGTAACAATTTCCGGCGGCATTCCGTCTGGTACACGACCACCGCTATTACGCGCATCCGAACCCTCACCGATAAAAAGAAGTGTCGCGGTAGCAAGCGGGGACGGTCGACCAGGACGGCCAAGACGACCAAGATTGAGATGGCGAATCGCTGGATGATTCCTAGGACCGTGACCATTTGCGACTTGCCACACTATTTCACCACGGTTCATGTCAATTGCCGTGATGCGTCCGTAAGGCGGCTTAAACAAGGGCAGCCCACGGGGGCCTCCGATCCATAAACGCGTCCCCTTCACGAAATCAAGATTTGTCCGATCGGGATTTCCTTCAAGAATATCTGCCACAAACGGAGACGTAATTGATGGGACGTAAAGAATGTTTGTAGTTGGGTCGAAAGCGGCACCTTGCACATCGGCACCACCCTGTGATCCTGGCAGTTGAATGGTTCCTAAGTTACCAGTCGGATCGTCCGTCCGCACAGTCGGAGGCGTAAACATAGGACCAATGGTGTAGCGCTCTACGATCTCTAACGCCTCAGCCCGCAACTCCGGAGTGAAGTCAATTAAGTTCTCAACCGTGGCGCCTTGACGGTCGAAAGCCGGAGGTTTTGTTGGAAAAGGCTGCGTCGGTGACGTCCGCTCGCCTGGAACCATGGATTGTGGCACGGGTCGTTCTTCGATCGGCCAAACCGGTTCGCCTGTTTCACGATCAAAAACAAAGGCAAACGCTTGTTTGGTGATCTGAGTAACTGCCTTAATCTCTCGACCATCGACCTCGAGGTCCATCAAAATTGGCGCGGCGGGCAGGTCATAATCCCACAGACCATGATGAACGATCTGGAAGTGCCACACCCGTTCACCAGTACTGGCGTCAACACAAACCAAAGTCTGACTGAACAGGTTGTCGCCACCTCTATGCCCACCATACATATCGTTCGTGGAAGAGCTTATCGGAAGGTAAACGTAGCCAAGTTCTTCGTCTGCACTAAACAATGCCCACACTGGTGCATGACCGCTGTACTGCCACGATTCGTCATCCCAGGTATCAGTTCCGAATTCGCCGGCCTGCGGGATCGTGTGGAATACCCACCTCAGTTCGCCCGTGCGAACGTCGAAGGCACGAACATCTCCACGGATGTCCTCTTTCGTCACAAACGTGTCAGACATGGACTGTCCAACAACGATTACGTCGCGAACAACCGTTGGCGCACCGCCCCATCGATAACGGGCGCCATCAGCAAGGCCTGTTGTCAGGTCAACGCGCCCACCCTGCCCAAAGTCCTCGTAAGGGCGCCCAGTCTTGGCGTCAAGGGCAATCAACCATTGGCCACGTTGCACGATGATGCGCTGATCGTTGCCGTCGGCCCAATGGGCGACGCCCCTAGTCACGGATCCCCGATACGCAGCAGGAGCCGAATCAAAAGGTTCTTGGACCCAAATCGTGTCTCCGGTAGCAGGATCAAACGCTTCAACTAAACCAACGCCATTGGGACTGTAGAGGATCCCGTCAACCATCAGAGGAGCAGCAATAAAATTGTTGCCGTAACTCAGGTCTGGGACCATCTCCAATATTGACTGATCAACCGCCGCGCGTTCCCACGCTACCTGTAGTTGTTTAACATTGTCCCTGCTTATCTGGTCCAGTGGAGCAAATTTCGTTGCACCCAGGTCACCAGCATAATGCCGCCACTCACCGTCTCTGCTACCTTGCTGCGCCAACACTAACGTCGCAGAAAACTCACAGAAAAGAAAAGTGGCAACTAAAACAGAGAAAGTTCTAGCGAAACCCATTGTGCTCCTCCTTACGTAATCGAGCGGATTATAACGGAGCCTGCGATAATCGTATGGTTTCAAAGTGGGGAATCCAAACTACGTGTTTGAATTGCTCAACTGAAACTCACCTTGGTATTAGTCGTAGTCAGGTGACAGCGTGTATGGAGATTCAGTCCGGATTGGAAGACTTTCCGCCATAAGGTCAATCTACTCTCTGACCGAAAAATGTTTCACAATTGCGCTGCAATTCAATAACACTCGTTCCCCAACAAACAGTTGCCCGCGTACAAACGTGAGTGATCGGGTGCGTCTTACGACTTCGCAACTTGACCGGATGTGGTCACCTTGGCGACCAGCCGCTACAAATTCACAGTTAAATGACACAGTGACACATTTCTGACCTGGTTGATCCCAAATGGCTGTAAGGCAGACAGCATAGTCTGCAAAGGTCATCAGCATGCCGCCATGTACACTATTACTCGAGTTGCAATGATGGCCTTTTGCTTCGAACGCGAATGAAATGCGACGATCCTCGACCTTATATCCAAATGGACCGACAAGGTCCTCGAATGGGTCTTTGTAATCATATGAGAGATGTAAGCCCGGACTGTCTTTCTCGAGGAGACGATAGCCTGGCGGTAGCGATTCAGACATTTACAGATTCCCTGTTTCCCGGTTGTCCTAGCTTAAATAATTTTCAACCGCCCCACCAAAATAACTGGCGCGACGCCGTGTATAACTAAGCCAGTCGAATACGATACGCCACTGTCTGTCACGAAACCCCGGTGGACACATTGCTTCTAGCTAGGCTTTCAACAGGGTGAACATCAAGACAGAGTATTGATATCCGCGGGACACATGAGCCAATGGTCTGGTGGTTGATGCGCTAGTGCTTGACGAGTAAACGGCCCCCACAACACGGCGGCCGTCCGCACACCAGCCGACCGACCTGCAGCTATGTCATGCGGCGAATCGCCAATAAACACTGCTTCGCTGGCACCCACCGCAAGTTGGTCAAGTGCCGCGATTACGGGCGCGGGATCTGGTTTGTACTTATCGACGTCGTCGGCGGTAACAAAAACATCAAAATATTGCTCAAGGCCACAGAGCTGCAAGCCGCGGCGCGTTCCGCGGCGGTTTTTACTAGTGACAATGGCCAATCGAACAGCCTCACGAGCACACAAATTCTCCAACGCTTCACGAACGCCAGGATAAACCTCAACCATTCGATCGTGATGTTTGTCACTGTATTCTACGAAGGTGGTCCTCATGGCATCAGCCTGCTCCGTATCACAGGCAAATTTCGCCAATTGGGTCCTTAGCGGTGTGCCGAAACCCGATCGCCAGTCGTGGTCCGCTGGGACCTCACCAAGGTGAACCAACATGGTGTGTCTGAACGACGACATAATCAACTCGATTGAATTGATCAAGGTTCCATCCAGATCAAAAAGGTAGGTAGACAACAACCGACCACGAGGTGCCATCGTTAATTAGCTTCCCTGCGACACTTCAACAATCTCAATACATCACTCCTCATCCTGGGAAAACGGTTAAGCCCAAAACATATACCAGGTAAAACACCAACAATCCCAGACCCGCACGTGGTCCAACAGAACCATTTCTACGAACAAGTACAATAAGAGCTCCAAAAAAGAAGCCCATCCATGGAAAAGCGTAGCTTCGAACAACACTATCGAGCGTGAGCGGGTTGATTGTGCCAGCTAATCCAACGACAAGAAACAAATTCAGAACGTTCGAACCTACGACCGTGCCGAGCGCCAAATCAACAACACCCTTGCGTGCGGCCGCCACTCCCGTGACCAATTCAGGAATCGATGTCCCGAAGGCAACAACAGAAAATCCAATAATGGTAGTCGGAACACCCAACGCAACAGCCAGAGTCTGCGCTGACATCACGAGCAGTCGAGCCCCAAAAATAATCAAGAGTGCACCTAGTACAAACGTGCCAACCGCTCTCCACAACGCTGCTTCCTCTTCTGTTCGCACCGACTCATCCCGATTGTGTTTACGCATGCGTCTAACGCCGACAAAATCCCAGCTCAGGTACGCT
>CEUS01111729.1_pt1 | contig 11307 bp, 7 predicted proteins | sample 427031 | NCBI WGS metagenome assembly CEUS01 (sample SAMEA2622837, study PRJEB7988) | marine metagenome | biome: marine biome (ENVO:00000447); feature: marine epipelagic mixed layer (ENVO:xxxxxxxxx); material: "saline water (ENVO:00002010), including plankton (ENVO:xxxxxxxx)" | depth 140 m | reverse complement strand
AGCCACGCGAGGTGCTGTTCCGGGGTCGTGTGTCCGGCGGGATGGTCGGCCGGGTGAAAGCAATAGACGTGTGCGTCGATGATCATCTGGGTCCTTTCTGGCTCAGAACAGTATCGCTCCCGTTTGTGGTTTTGTCGAGGCGGGCGCAGGACAAGCGGCGGAGGAAATATGAGGTCCGAGAAACGTTGTGGTCTTTTCACGCGACTGCGAGTAGGACTGAGTCTGCTTGCGGGTCTGCGAAGGCACGATGTGCGCGCAGCACGAACGTTCATGGAGACCTTCTTCGCTGAAGATCGTGGTCTCGTGCGGGTGTTGCGGATGTGGAGGTGGGCCCTGGGGCAGATGTTCGGGACGATTCCTCGCTCATTGACGACCGTTACGTTCGCGGAGACCGTAGCGCGCACCCCCATCTGGCTGGTGGAAGGCAACCGATTGGCGAACCATCCGTGGGAGGCAGAGCCTCGGACGAAGCTGCCTGAACGAGTGGACGCGGTCATCATTGGGGCGGGCATGACGGGAGCGGGCTGTGCCTATCACTGGGCCAGACGGACCGGAGAAAAGACGGCGGTTGTTCTGGAGATGCACGACCCGGCGTGGGGTGCCAGCGGCCGAAACGAGGGGCTGGTCGTGATGGGCCGCTACTTCGCGATGGTACGGGACACCGTACGACAGCATCTGAATGAGGTGCGATCGGATCTGGACGGGGATTCACGTGGACGATTGGCGGACCAGTTCGCGGCCGCCTACACCCGAAGCGCGTACAAGAATGCGGATCTGATCGAGGATACGGTCCGTGAGGAAGGCTTCGAGTGCGACTACGCTCGTATGGGTTGGATCCAGGCACGGTCGGAGTCGGCCCAATCGTCACTCAGGGAATCCGTCGAGGCTGGGCGGGCGAACGGGTTCGATGACTGGACGTCTCTGACACCGGAGGAAGTTCTTGAGACGGGTGGAATGACGGTCGACACCCCGGCCGGCTTCTCGCGTCGCGCGGCTTCCTTCCATCCCGCGAAGTGGGTGTGGTGTCTCCTCGAAAAAGCTCTCGAAAGCTCGAACGTCCAGCTATTCACACGAACCCGGGTTACGTCGGTGGATCGGGAGGAAGACGGCTACGTGGTTCATACGGAGCGCGGACCTGTTCGCGCGCGGGCCGTCATCAACGCCATCGAGTCACACACGGCCTCGCTGCACGAACGGTATGGCGAATTCATCTTTCCGCGTCAGACACAGGCCGCGTTCGGCGACGGAGGCCCGGATACGATGAAACCGCACGTGGGTCTGAGCGGGCTCCAGGGCTGGTTCGGCCGTCACTTCGGCGGGGTGATGGTCGGGTCAGACGCGACGCGCATCGAAGCGCGGCGAGCGAACTGTATCAACCCGTCCCGGTTCATCACAAGTTTTCTGATGGGTGAGCTGCACGGACTCTTCGGACAGAGTCGAATTCACATCACGCACGAGTGGAGCGGCACGCCAGGCTTCACGGAGGACGAGTTTCCCGTGGTGGGTGTGCTCGACGGATATCGCCAATGGGTGATCGGAGGTATGTGTGGGTCGGGTACAGCGGTGTCGTTCAACGGAGCACGACACGTGGTGCAGAGAGTGCTGGGTCTCGAGGGCCCGGACGATTATCCCGAGGCTTACTTCTCGCCTGTCCGCCTGCTGGATCCCCGGAATCACCGCTGGCCCGATATCGAAGCCTGAGATGGTCCGAAACAGAGCAAGAGGGCGGGTGAATACGTGGACGGTTAGAAAACGACCAAGGCACAAGTTCAAATTGTGATGACGTCAACCTGAAGGGAGGAGTATGGACCCACTCTCGTTGTTCGGAATGTAATTCACCTTGTCACTCGTCATCTTCGCACTGGTTGCAAAGTGGTATATCTCGCCGGCACTCGACAAGCGATCGATGGAGGATGCGCTGGTACCGCTATTTCTCGTGCATACCCTCCGGTATCTGCCGTCGAGCGGGTTCGCGCCGGGCCCGCTCGATCCCGAGATTCCGATGGAGGCGATGTCCCAGATTGCATATGGAGATGTTGCATCCGCTCTGCTGGCCCTTGTTGCCGTGCTGTTACTCAGGCTTCGATGGTCAGGCGCAATTGCGGTTGCGTGGGTCGTCAACATTCTGATGAGTCTGGACTGGCTGAACGCGACGATGCTGGCGGCATCGAATGAGCTGGTGACCTATCGGATGGGCGTAAACTGGTATATCATCAGCTAATACGTGCCGGTCCTCGCGGTCGTGCACGTGATGATCTTTCATCGGTTGGTCAAGGGGAGTCGTTCTTCCGCGTCGGAATGAGTCCGGGGATAGTCGGAGGTCCCGAGCGTCCTCGCGATTTCGAAGCGGGCGGACTTCCTGGCAGCAGTGGAAGAAGAAGAGTTCCAATGGTGTTTCATTTCCTGGCCCTGTTCTGGCAATATCCGTGATTGTGATTTTCTTACCTCCTGTTCTGAGGAACGAACGTGTCGATCCTTGATCTTTTTTCGCTTGATGGGAAGACGGCTCTCGTCGTCGGTGGGGGCCGGGGCATCGGCGCCTCGCTTGCCCGGGCCCTGGCGGAGGCAGGGGCGCACGTCGCGGTAGCGGATATCGATCGATCGACCGCAGGCGAGACAGCCGAAACCTTACGGGTAGCGGGTGGGGATTCGCTCGCCATGCAGGTCGACGTGACATCCGGAACCGAGGCCGACAGGATCGTGAATGAAGTTGTGTCCGCCTGGGGAAAGCTCGACATCGCAGTCAACAGCGCGGGTATTTCGATCCAGAGTCGAGCCGAGGAGATGACCGAAGAGGTGTGGGATCGGGTCGTGAACGTGAACCTGAAGGGGATCTATGCCTGCACGCGCGCAGAAGGGGAGGCGATGCTCGCAGCTGGAACCGGGTCGATCGTCAATGTGGCGTCGATCTCGGGGCAGATCGTAAACCGGCCTCAGCGACACGCACAGTACAACGCGGCGAAGGCCGGCGTCATCCAGTACTCGCGAACCTGCGCGGCCGAGTGGGCGGATCGAGGCGTTCGGGTCAACACGATCAGCCCCGGGCACACGGTCTCACCAATGACGGCGCCGACGGTGGATGAAATGGAGCCGACGTGGGTGTCGAACACCCCGATGGGACGGTTGGGGCAGCCTGAAGATCTACAGGGGGCGGTCGTGTATCTGGCGTCGGCCGCTTCGAGCTACGTGACAGGGCACGATCTGGTGGTGGATGGAGGGTATACGATCTGGTGAGGGATCCAGCTTGGCGATCACGATACGGCGCAAGATGACACATCTCCTCGTCAGAGCGGAGGTGGCAGGGTGTTGGATTCGTGGGACGCACGAGTGGGCCGTAGTGACTGGTTGGGCTACCTGGCGACCGGTAAATCGACGAAGCTCGCTGATTCCTTCTCGTGGTATACCCGCTGGGTCGCCTGCTGGTAGTCTCCAGGTTTCGCCCAAGAGACGTTCTCGATGAAGGTCTGTGGATTTCGGTCGTAGATAGGGAACCAGGAACTCTGGATCTGCACGAGGATGCGATGACCGGGGAGGAACGTGTGGCTTACGTGCGGCATCGGGACCACGTAGGGCAGGACTTTTCCAGGTGGGATGGGGCGGGCCGTGTCGAAACTCTTGCGATAGCGGCCACGGAGAATGTCGCCTGAGATCATGAGCTGATAGCCGCCGAGGTCGGGTTGTGACGGGACCTCTTCAGGGTGGAGGTCGATCAGCTTGACCACCCAATCGGCGTCCGAACCCGTCGTAGAGGCGAAGAGTGTGGCGGAGATTTCCCCACGGAGCGTGATCGGGTCCGCCAGCGTTTCGCTGACGAAGGTGAGGACGTCGGTCCGATCGGCGAAGGGGCGCTGGTCGTCGACGAGCCATCGTCGCCACGTGGATCCCGATGCGCTGATGGGGCGATTGGGACGTACCCGGTAGGGGACGGGCTTGGCGGGGTCGGAGACGTACTCGGTGAAGGCCTCATCACCTTTGGCTGGAAGATCGAAAGATAGACCAGCATCTGCACGCAGATACAGGCGTGTCGATTTCTTTCTAGGCGGAGGCCAGGCGTTGAACGTCTTCCAGTCGTGGCGACCGGTGTCGAAGGCGAAGACCTTGGGGAGCGCCTTCGCCGGCCGCTTGCCCTTCAGGTGATGGTCCCAGAAGGGTTTCTCCATTTGGGTTCGATACTGGAGAGAGGTGTCCGCATCCCACTTGAAGGCGCCGAGAGAGGATCCATCACCCGTGCTTTGCCCGTGGCACCAGGGCCCGACCACGAGATGCGTTTTGTTGCCGGAGCGATCTCGGCTGGCCATCGCGGCGTGGCTGACCGGAGGACCATAGATGTCTTCCTGGTCGAACAGACTGTGGACCGTCAGGACGGGAACACGGCGCGGGGCCTCGGACAGGTGCTTGTCGACGGCCTGGTCCTGCCAGTACCGGTCGTAGGCGGGATGAGCGATCAATCGCTTCCAGGCGGGAAGACGATCCATCCCGTACCGTTTCCCGAGCTCGCCGACCGAACCGGCCTCCAAGACGGCCGTGTAATGGTCGTGGTAACCCCACGGAATCGAATTGCTCGCGTTCCGGGTGGACGTCTGCCGGTAGACGTATTCCATCATCACGACCCGGAATGCGCCGTGGCGGTAGAAGTCGTCGCCCATCCAGGAGTCGACCATCGCGTTGACCGGAATGGCGGCTTTGAGGGCGGGATGTGGATCGAGGAGGGACATCAATGTCAACATCCCGTCGTAGGACACCCCTGTGATGCCGACTCGACCGTTGTTGTTGTCGACGTTGTGGATGAGCCATTCCACCGTGTCGTAGGCATCCGTCGATTGATCGACCTTCCCGCTGTTGAATGGTCCCCGCGTCGGGACCGTCATGATGTATTTCCCCTTCGATCGGAATCGCCCGCGTACGTCCTGGTAGGCACGGATGTAGCCATCGCGTACGAGGGCTTCGTCCGCTGCGGGGAGAGCTATCGCGATGTCCGGGCTTGTGTTGCGTGAGGCCCGGTTGGCGGCGTTGTAGGGGGTACGGGTGAGGATGATGGGCATCCTGCGCTTCACGTCGTTGGGGATGGCGATGATCGTGAATAGCTCGATGCCGTCGCGCATCGGCACCATCGCCTCGACACGCGTGTAGTTGAATGCGGGTGTGTGGGTCGTGAAGGTGCGGGGTACGTCGCTCGTTCCAGCGAGGTCGCCGGGCTTCTTTTCAGATCGAGGCATTACGCCTCCTGCTTGTCGCGCGCTTCCGCCTGAAGGGTGTAGAGAGACTTCATCTGCGCGTTACCGGGAATGTCGGGGATCATAGGCGGCGGTCCACCGGTGCGGGCGTAGCGGGCTCGCTGGCCACGCAACGTGTGCGTGAGAGCTTCCATTTCGTGGATGTAGGATCCGAAGTAAATCGGGAAGGTGTCTCCTGCGCGATACTCGAAGATGAGCGTTCGACGGGGGCGCTCCGAGCGGTTCGGCAGGGAGCTGTGCGGCAGGATGCAATGCATGAAGATTACGCTGCCGGCCGGAGCGGGCAGAGCGACAGGGTCTCCGAATTGGCCGTCGTCGATGGTCTCGATGATTTTTCCCGCGAAGGTCCCATCGGGCAGATGATGTTCGAAGTACCGTCGGTGCTGACGGGGGAGGATCTGCAGACAACCATTCTCTTCCGTGGCGTCGTCGAGGTAGATGAGCGTTGTCACGAGATCGTCGTTTGTGTGAGGGAAGTAGGCGAGGTCCTGGTGCCACTCGACGACAGACCCGACTTTCGCAGGCTTCATGTTCAATTTGCTGTGATGAAGCCCGATGTCCGGACCGATCAGGCACTCGATGCGGTCGAGGACCCGGTTATCGGTGGCGAGAGACCTGAAGGCCTCGTGCTGCTCGAAGGGATTGTAAATCCTTCGGGGGATGGGCTCGCCGTCGATCAGATCGGGTTCTAGTTCCATGACCTTCTCGATTTCGCCAGATTCGATCGCTTCTCGCGTCAAACTGCGGATGGTTTCATCGAGGTCGGAGAGCTCTGTGCCGGAGAAAACAGAGGGGACAACCACATATCCCTGGTCGTTGTACTGTTCGATTTCCTGATCGGTCAGTGTAAACACGTCCTGTCCCTTAGCTAGGTTGTCGAAGAAGTACCGAAGTCATAGATGTGTGAGGCTCAGGATCGCTACGTCGGCTGGCCGTCACATTGCAGGATTGGAATCAGTCCATCCAGACGTCAGGTTTGGTGTTGACCTCGTGACGTTCGAAGACGGCGTCAATTGCCCGCAAAGCGTCTTCGTCGAACTCGACATCGACCGTAGCCAGGTTGGCTTCGACCTCCTGCGGCGTTCGTGCGCCGACGAGGGCGACGCTCAGTACAGGATTGGCCAGGACCCACGCCAGTGCGAGGTTGGCCATCTGGATGCCCATGTCGTTGGCAATGCCCTTCAAATCCTCGACTACCCGCAGGTTTCGAGGGAAGTTCTCTTCGGTGAAGAGCTTCATGTTGAAAGCGCCCCCGCCACGACGCCAGTCGTTTTCACCGAACGTGGTGTTCTCGTCGAACGCGCCCGTAAGCAGCCCGTGGGCCAGCGACCCGTATCCCATGAATCCGATGCCGTGCTTCTCGTGCGTAGGCAGGATGTCGACTTCCATACGGCGGTCGAACATGTGGTATCCGTACTGACCGACGTCGACTCGACGCGTCTCCATACACGCCTCGATTTCCGGCGAGGTGAAGTTGCTGACGCCGCAGAAACGGACCTTGCCTTCCTGGACGAGATCTTCCATCGCCCGCATCGGTTCGTCGAACGGGATTCGACGATCGGGCCAATGTACGAGGTAGACGTCGATGTAGTCCGTGTTCAGATGTTTCAGGCTTGTCTCGATCGACAGCTTACAGCGGGCGGCGCGACTGTCCCGACCCTTTTCCGAGATCGAGTCGTTGTACTGGATGCCCCACTTGGTGACGAGAATGATATCCTTGCGTCGATCGCCGAGGCCCCTGGCGAGCAATTCTTCGGACCTACCAAAGCCATAACCCTGGGCGGTGTCGAAACAGTTAATGCCGACGTCGAGTCCCTTGTGGATGGCCTGAATCACTTCCGTGTCGTCGTAATCGCCGTATCGCCCTCCGAGCTCCCAACACCCGAACCCGATGGCGGAGACGTCCATCCCGGTCTGCCCAAACGGTCGATACTTCATTGCGTTTCCTTTCAAAACCTTGGGACCACGGACCACACGGAATACACGGAAAGATTCCAGCCGACGACCCCTCTCGGTGATCTCTGTTGAAGCGCTTTCAAGTTCCCTTGCGATTGGCGACTGAGTTCGGGGTGATGTCGAACCACGTTTCATGACCGGCGAAGAAGCGTTCCATTTCATCAACCATCAGCTCGAAGAATTCGCCGTGGCATACGCGGCCCGACGAGCTGTGGGGCGTCATGAAGACGTTGGGTAGCGTCAGGACCTCGTGGCCGGGTGGTGGGGGATCGGGATCGAAGACTTCGAGGCCTGCGCTGATATCGCCTTTCTTCAAGCGCGCAACGAGGGCATCCGAGTCGACGATGGGGCCTCGAGAGACGTTGACAAAGACCGAGTTCGGCTGAAGCAGGTTGAGCTCTCGTTCTCCGATCATGCCACGCGTACCCGGCGTGAGCGGTGCAACGCAGACCACCACCTCACAACCCGACATGATGTTGTCCAGCGACGTAAGGGTGAATCCGAGTGCCTCGGGCAACTCCCTGGGGAGGTAGGGGTCGTGGACGTAGATGTCCACCTCGAACGGCCTGAGGTACTTCATCAGGCGTCGACCCATATGACCACAACCGATGAGCCCGACTTTCTTGCCGACAAGTGTGCCGGGGAACGGGTAGAGTTCGTTATCCCGAGGCTTACCGGCACGCATCCGGTCGAACTGCGTGACGCCGTTGCGGCAGGCGACAAGGATCATGGCCATGGCCCACTCGGAAACCGGGTAGGATGAGCCGTTGGTTGTGTCGACCACCTGGATGTCGCGGGCCCAGGCCGCTTCGACGTCGATTCGGCTGTTGAATCGATCGCCTTCGAGCTCGCCGATAATCCGCAGCTTGTCCGCACCCTCGAGGACGGAGGCGTCGACCAGTGGGGCGCCGTGGCAGATGAGCAGGCCGTCGAAGTCCGGAAGTCGTTCCTTGAGCGCGGCTGCATCTTCGGCATTCTGGCTGTTATCGTAGATCCCACCGCCTTCGCAGGCGAACCAATCCCACGTTGCCAGATCTTCGAGTCTCTCCATCGTATGGTCGAGCAGGTAACCGTCTCTTACGCGTTGACTGAAGGCGAACAGAATGCGGGGCTTGTTGGACACGTCATCTCCTTGTTGAAGTTCGTCGGACGTGCCAAGATAAGTCGTGGGAATGAGTGACGAAAGCAGTCGCGATCGGGCGCCCAAAGCTTGACACGATCACACACCGTGACAATGTTCCCCGGTAAGTTTCGAATCCGATTCGTTTTACCATTCCCTATTTCCCTGATTCAATAATCCAATGCTCTTCATCTCACCATCCTCCGAGCGGCGTCTCACCCGGGCCAGGGAATGGCTCTCTGGACAGGATCCGGCCTCCCCCTGCCTGATTGTGTCGTCGCGCCCGGGAGGTGCGGACGATCTGGTTCGCCAGGTGGCCCGTGAAAAGGGCGGCACGTTTGGCTGGCACCGGATGACGCTGTGGCAGACGGCGTCGGCCCTGGCGGGGCCCGGGGTTCAGGGCACCCTTGCGACGGGACTGACCGGGCGTGCAGTGCTCACCCGTGCGGTGGACCGGCTGCGATGCGAGGAGCGATTGGGGAGGTTCGCCGAAGTGGCGGACACGCCTGGGTTCGCTGTGGCTGCGGCGGAGGTCGTGTCCGAACTGCGGATGGCGGGGCTCGAGTGCGCTGAGGTCGCGGAGCAGTGCGTTTCCACAGCCGATCTGGCCGAGGCGTATGATTCGGCTCTGGTGGAGGGTGGGCTGACAGATAAGTCGGCGATTCTGTTAAAGGCGACGTCGGCCCTGGGGAAAGATGATTTTTCAGATCCGCTCACGGGCATCCCGGTCCTGATCCTCGACGCACGCCTGCTGACAAAAAGGGAATCCGATTTCTGCGAAGCGTTGGTTTGTCGTGCTTCATCGTGGCTGGCGACGGTGGTGGAGGGAGACGAAAGGACGGAGGATGCTTTCGGCAGTATCGTCGAGCGGAGCTCGGCCGATTCCACGGGTGAAGAGACTTCAGCTTCGAAAGAGGATCTGGAACCTTTTGAGCGGCTGCAGTCAGGGTTGTTTGGGAATCCGGATGGAGAGGCCAATGGGGGAGCAGAACCGGCGGTGTTTGCGGAGGCAGGCGAGCATCTCGAGTGCATGGAGATCGCGAGGAGGATCCTGCAAGGGAGTCGGGACGGTCTCCGGTTCGATGAAATGGCCGTGCTTCTCCACGCTCCGGAAGTTTACCGACCCCACCTCGAAGAGGCCTTCGATCGAGCGGACATCCCCGCCCACTTTGCCCAGGGTGTGACCCGCCCCGATCCATCGGGGCGGGCTCTGATGAGCCTGCTCTATTGTGCGGCAGAGCGTCTGTCCGCACGTCGGTTCGCCGAATACCTGTCACTTGGGCAAGTTCCGGATGCGGCCCCGGACGGAGGTCCTCGAGCGCCCGATCCTGCCGAGGCGAGGTGGCGACCCTCAGAGGATGAACTACTGCAGACGGGAGAAGTCGAACCGGGTGCACAATTGGACCTGTTCTCGACAACGTCAACGGATCTAGGGGAGGATGTACCGGTCAAGGATGGCACCCTTCGGGCGCCCCGCAGGTGGGAGCGGTTGCTCGTCGAGGCGTCGGTGATCGGCGGTCTCGATCGATGGGAGCGTCGGCTCGACGGGTTGTCCGCGTCATTGGAATTGAAACTTGAAACTCGTGACGATCTGTCCGAGGGCGCTCAGACCCGAATCGAGCACGAGCTGGATCACCTGAGGGGGCTTCGGGATTTCGCGCTGCCCCTGCTTCGTGATCTCGAGAGGTGTCATGAAGAGGCGACGTGGGGCGAATGGCTGGACCGACTTTCCGCTTTGGCGACACGGGCGGTGCGGGTGCCCGACCGCATCCTGAGCGTGTTGGGTGAGCTGGCGCCGATGGCGGAGGTCGGGCCGGTGACGATCGATGAGGTGTGCCGCGTCGTGGGGCCTCACCTCCTGGCCCTGACGATGGCCCCGGAGGGGCACCGATACGGCTCTGTCTATGTGGGACCTATCGAGGCGGCGCGTGGAAGATCGTTCCAGACGGTATTCCTTCCGGGGTTCGCCGAGCGCGTGTTCCCGAGCAAGATCGTCCAGGACCCGATCCTCTCCGATCGCGTACGGGAGTCCGTGTCGGATCGGCTGATCACGAATCAGGATCGCGTTTCGGAGGAGCGCCTGTCGCTCAGGTTGGGGGTCGGCGCAGCACGAGAACGGTTAACCATCTCGTTTCCACGTGTGGATCTGGAACACGCCCGGCGCCGAGTGTCCTCGTTCTATGCGCTGGAGATCTTTCGTGCCGCCACGGGTAGCTTGCCGACGGTGAGGGACCTGGACCGATGGGCGGAGGAGGGCAGGACCACGCGTCCCGGGTGGCCGGCGCCTCGTTCGCGTATCGATGCGGTGGACGCGGCAGAGTACGATCTGGCGGTCGTTGAGTCGCTGCTGGAACTGCCGGAAGACGAAGCCAAAGGGGCGGGACAGTTTCTGCTTTCGGAGAACGTTCACCTGGCGCGTTCGCTTCGATGGCGATGGATGCGTCACGCGAATGGCTGGACCGGCGCGGACGGTCTGATGATTCGGAAACGGCTGGATAGGACGGCGATCGAGGCTCACCGGCTTTCGGCCCGACCGTATTCGCCCACCGCGCTTCAGCATTTCGCGAGCTGCCCCTATCGGTTCTTCCTGCACGGGATTCAGCGCCTGGCTCCCCGCGAAGAGGCGGAAGCGATCGAACAGATGGACCCCCTGCAGCGGGGTTCCCTCGTTCACGACATCCAGTACGCGGCGCTGTCGGCGCTTCGCGACGATCGACTGTTGCCAGTGACTCCGCTGAATCTGCAGGCTGCTTACGATGTGCTTGCCGGAGCGGTAGCCCGGGTGGAGGCGGAGTATCGCGATCGGCTGGCACCGGCGATCGCCCGGGTCTGGACGGACGGGGTGGAAGCCATTCAGGCCGACTTGCGAGAGTGGTTGTTGAGGATGAGTCAGGATGAATCGGGCTACGTGCCCTGGCGTTTCGAGCTGTCGTTCGGTTTGTCCGAGCGCGATCTGGCGGATCCCGATTCTAAGAGAGACCCGGTGGAATTGAAGGA
>CEUS01089972.1_pt1 | contig 11310 bp, 9 predicted proteins | sample 427031 | NCBI WGS metagenome assembly CEUS01 (sample SAMEA2622837, study PRJEB7988) | marine metagenome | biome: marine biome (ENVO:00000447); feature: marine epipelagic mixed layer (ENVO:xxxxxxxxx); material: "saline water (ENVO:00002010), including plankton (ENVO:xxxxxxxx)" | depth 140 m | reverse complement strand
AATCTTATACAGGTCGAGTATAGGCAGGACTCAGCCATTGTTCGAGACGCTATTCACATACACTGAGAAAAGCCACGCAATCATTTCCCGCCTCCAAATGGAGCCCTCCGGTTAAAAATTCGAATATTTCAAAACCATCCGCTCCTCCATTATTAGTAGTAATAATTTGAGAACTTTCGAAAAGAACGCTACCAACAGCTTTGTCTACCTCCCAATCCATTACATAGAATGCAAACTTGCCCGGTGATGGATCTGCCGGACCTGAACCAAGATCATCGAGATAATAGGTCCAGGAATCCAAAATGGTGTAGATAGGATCAACTGTAAAAATTTGACCGACCGTGGCAAACCCGGCCTCTCCAAAACTCCCGACCAATTGAGAGCCGTCCCACAAGGAGACCGTATCGATCAGCTGACTAAAACTAATCCCGAGAATGAGTAAAGCAATTATTAAGAGTTTGTTGCGAACGAAGCGCAAGGCTTCAAAGAAATCACGGGGTTAATACGTTTCCTAATAAGAAAAGAAATAAGCACTAAACTCAATACGGAGATGATCCAAATTGTCAATTTAGTGGATTACCCGAGGAATAGCCTAATGTGGTACCACTATAAAATGCCGTCTAAGGAAAGTATAAATAACCTGCGTGCGTACGGTCGCGCTACCGAATACCGGAAACTTACAAATCCAACTAAGCCACACGCTCCACAATGAGCTGCGGCGGATTGGGTCGCTTGGGGGCCAGGCGGTAAGCCTGCTTGAAGTATTCAAGCGTGCTTTCCAATTTTGCCTCGTCGTTGTAATGGATCATCATCAGTGGCTCACCCTGTTTAACTTGGGTGCCCACTTTCTTAATTTCCGAAACACCGACAGCCGGATCGACATGTTTTTTGCGACTTCCACGGTTTGCACCGAGCAATTGCACACCCCGGGCAATCATACCGGCGTTGATCGTGTGTACATAACCACGTTTAGGCGCCGGAAGTTTTCGGATGTGTTTTGCAGTGGGAAACTTATCTGGATCGTCGATGTAACTTGCGTCCCCACCTTGAGCTTCAATCAGTTCCTTAAATTTGGCCAAGGCAGAGCCATCGGCAAGATGTCGCTGTACGGTTTGTTTAGCCGACAGTGTAGAGCCCGCAACACCCGCCAAACGGACAATTTCCATGCCGAGCTTCAGAACCAACTCCTGTAAATCCTCAGGACCTTCACCTTTCAGTAGCTCAATTGCCTCGCGAATTTCAAGCGCCGTACCAACAGTATCGCCCAAGGGTTGGTTCATATCGGTCACCAGGGCTACACAGCGCCGTTTCAAAGAACGGCCAACACGTGTAATCGAACGAGCCAGTTGACGTGCCTGCTCGACATCTTTGATAAAAGAACCATTGCCCCACTTTACATCGACCACGAGGCCCTCGGCACCTTCGGCGAGCTTTTTACTCAGGACGCTTCCGGTGATAAGGGGCAGACTCGGAATGGTGGCCGTATTTTGCCGCAGGCGATAAAGGGTACCATCGACTGGAGCAATTTCAGTGCTTTGATCAGCGATTGTACATCCCGTTGTTTTCAGCTGCTCAACGAAAGCATCCAGATCCATAATACTATCGAATCCAGGGATCGCATCTAATTTGTCGAGACTGCTGATGAGAAATTCTTCGTCTTGGCTCACCATCATAGGCATCACCACACCACAAGCCACTGACAATGGGGTTAGAACCAGAGAGGTTTTGTCCCCAACTCCGCCAGTTGAATATTTGTCAATCTTTGGACGGGAAATTTTGGAAAGATCGACCACCTCACCGGATAGCATCATCTCCTCAGCCAATATGGCGGTTTCCTGCGCGGACATGCCCTGGAAGTAAATCGCCATCGCAAGTGCTGCCATTTGATACTCAGGGAGTTTCTTATCCAACAAGGAATCGACAATAAATCGAATCTCCTCCTGGGAAAACTCTCCGCCATCGCGTTTTTTCTCTACCAAATAGGCATAAGACGGCTTAATAAACTTCTTAGGTGCTAAAATCTTTTTTCTCATAGATAGCGTTTATAGGACAGTTTGCGGAGCCTACTTATCAATATTGTAAACTTTTAATTAGTAAATAATTAGGGGCCTCCTGTCGAGCATATTCTATTTGAGAGAGACATTTTTACATGAACCTGCGGAGCCCTTTTTCGAAGAAAATCTAATCTTGCAGTTTTGAAAGCACCATCCATTGGTTGGTGCGATGACCATATGGTTCAACATTGCTGAAGGGATCGAAGAAGTCGTTTCAGCCATTGCTGCTAACCTCGATGCGTTCGATGATAATTTTTCACCGGAAGTTCGTTTGGCCGATCCGCGATTTGGAGACTACCAAGCCAACGGCGTTCTGGGATTTGCCAAACGAAATCGACAAAACCCACGCGCCTTGGCAGAGAAACTTATCGAGGCATTGCGCAACTCCAACTCTCTTGACGAAAACCTAATCGAGATGTCAGTTGCCGGACCGGGTTTTATCAATTTTAAATTGAACAAGGAGTTTCTATTTCAATGGCTGCAAAGCTATGCGACTAAAGAGGATTACAGCAAAGCGGCAGCCAGCAGATACAGTGGGAAAAAAATCGTCACCGATTACAGCTCTCCTAATTCCGCCAAACAAATGCATGTGGGTCATTTGCGTTCTCCTGTCATTGGGGAAGCCATAAAACGAATGCTGAGTTATTTTGGTGCGGAGGTAATCGGCGACAATCACATAGGTGATTGGGGAACTGCGTTTGGGAAACTCATCCTGGCAATCAAACGAAAGAACTTTGATCTGAAAGCCAAACATGACGATCCTCTTACGGAATTGGAGTCGCTATACAAATGGGGTAACCAGGCAACTGATGAAGATCCGAAGGCATTGGAGGAAGCGCGTAACGAGTTGGTAAAACTACAAAACGGAGAAGAGCAAAACGTAGCTTATTGGGAAGCCATTAACCACATCAGCAATTTGGGATTTCACAAAATTTATGCCCGTCTGGGGATCGAGTTTGATTACGAACTGGGTGAAAGCTTTTATCGCGACAAGGTCCAAAGGGTTTACGATGAGCTGGAAGAAACGGGGGTTGGCGAAAAAAGCGAAGGTGCCTGGGTTGTTTTCTTCCCGGACCACAAACGTTTTAAAAAACAACCTTTCCTTTACCGGAAATCAGACGGGGCTAGCAACTACGCCAGCACGGACCTGGCAACGGTACTATACCGTCTGGAGGCTTTTAATGCTGGAGAAATCATTTATGTGACTGACGATCGGCAAAGGGACCATTTTGAACAGCTTTTCCTGACGGTTGAGAAATGGTTTACCGCCAAAGGTTATAAAATACCCAAACTTAAGCACGTCTATTTTGGAACCATACTCGGCAAAGATAGAAAACCGGTAAAATCGAGAAGTGGTAATCCCATTTTGCTGAACGACCTCTTGAACGAAGCCGTAGAAAGATCACTTAAAATTGTTGAAGAAAAGAGCCCGGATCTGCGCGATGAAGAGAAACAGGAAATCGCCGAAACCGTGGGAGTCGCGGCTGTCAGGTATGCCGATTTGATGCAGAACCGCTCGAGCGACTACGTGTTTTCCTGGGAGAAGCTGCTGAGTCTGGATGGAAATACTGCCCCCTACCTTCTTTATGCAATAGCCCGCATTAAAAGCATCTTCAGAAAGATTGAATTAGCAGTCGATGCCGATCTGAAAGAAGCAAGCTCGCTGGAAACAGAAGCGGAAATCGGCCTGGCCAGAAAATTGACAGAATTTCCATTTGCTTTGGAGCAAGCGCTATCGGATTTAAGGCCGCACCAGCTTTGCATTTACCTCTACGAACTGGCAGGTGCCTACAGCACTTTTTACAACGCCGACAAGGTGAATGTAAAGTATATCCCTGTCCGTAACCGTCGACTCATGATTTGCCAGCGCACCTTGCTGATTCTCGAAACCGGCCTTAATTTGCTCGGGATAAAAACGTTGGAGAAAATGTAGGTTAAAACATTTGGAAGTATAAGGTTCATCGTTCAGCGGTTAAGTAAAAGTAACCGACTTAAGTTCAGAACAGCTATTAAGATAACAGTTTCCGAGACTGGATTATTTTGTTGTACATCCAATAGATGAGATCCGACTGATCTATTACGAAGAGTTTCGATCGAAGGAATTAGTAGCCGCCGATTTTGTAGGAGATTGGGTTCTCACGGAGTTTAGATGTCGAGCTTGACGACCGAGAAACGAAGAAGCGTACTTCTGTGCGTGACTGAGCGAGGAGGAAGAAACGCTCGGCATGTAAACCCGAAGATGGGCTAAACTGAAATCCCCACGAGTTACGAAAAATCATAGAGAAAAGACTTTCAAAATTATTTTTTCTAATTGTTTAGGCCATCTGGTGAGGAACCAAGGTTAGGGTATTTTCCAATCGTAGGGTGCTTTTGAGAGCAGCTCACAACCTGACTTGGTAACCCAAACAACATCTTCAACTCGGCAACCGCCCAAACCGGGATAATAAAGCCCAGGTTCCACGGTTAAGACATTGCCAGGTTTAAATTTTACTTTGGAGTCGCCAATACGAAGCGGTTCGTGGATTTCTAAACCCAATCCATGACCGGTAGTATGAAAAAATCCGGTTGGAACTCCTTTAACTAATCGTGTTTTATAACCCAGGTCCTTGAAAAGTTTTTTAACTGCTTGGTGAACCTTGTTTCCCTGGATTCCACCCCGCATCAACGAAATGGCAAGGCCATGGGCCTCTTTTACCGCTTCAACCAGAGTTCGCTGTGCCTCGGAAGGAGTTCCTTTAAGAAAAGTCCGGGTCATGTCTCCGAAATAGCCATGCATTTTCATCCGCGGGAATATATCCACAATAATTAGGCTATTAGCCATCAGCGGTCCGTGCCCTATGCAATGCGGATCACAGGCCTGATCGCCACCGGCAACAATCGTGCGTTGAGCGACACCTCCCAGCTTTAATGTGGCTATTTCAATGGCTTCCCTGAGTCGCTCACTTGTAAGGACTTCTCCCTCAAAATGAATAAAGCCATTTTGAATTTCAGAGGCTACAAGGATATCTCTCACCGCCTGAAACCCCGCAGCCGAACATCGATTCCCCTCGCGGATCATCTCAGATTCCACAATAGACTTAATGTGGCGGGCTTTAAAAAAAGCACCCTTTGAAACCTCGCAATCCAGGTCATGTTTTCGAACACCTTCAAGCAACCAAGCCGGAAAATTTTCTGGCACCCTCAACGAATCGATTGCATAGAAATCCATCAACCAGGCAATAATGTCGGGCACATTGGGATTCTTTTTGTTTAGCCATTTGCTTGTTGCCCGTTTGACTGTGGTAAGGGACAGAATTTCCGTCAACCGGGACTCAGTCTTGGCTCGGTTTAATTCGAGATCACTAAACACTCCGAACGATCGCTTTCCGAAGGCCAGGGTTAAAAAGTTATCGGGTACAGCAATTCCCGTTAGATACCGCTGATCAGGGTTATTGTCGGAATCGGCGTAAATACAGTCGGCTACTACGTTAAGCTTTTTCCTGTTTGCCATGGCACAACAACATCTAATTCTAAACCATCAATGTCTAGATTTTTAGGATTCCGCAGCCGCACAGCAATTACACATCTGCTCTTCCTTGCGTTCAGCTGTGGCATTCTTTTCGGTTGCGCGAAAAAGGTCCGCTCCGACCCAGCCCCCCTCAGCCAGTGGGTGCCCATCAGACTGGCCGATAGAGAAATCGAAGTTCAAATCGCGCTCAAAACTGAAGAAATGGCCCGAGGCCTCATGTTTCGGGAAAGCTTGGGTGAAAATCGCGGCATGTTGTTTTTCTATCATCTCCCCAAACAAATGAGTTTCTGGATGCGCAATACAAAAGTTGCACTCGATATCGGATTCTTTACTGCCGATGGGATTTTGCGCGAAGTGTATCCCATGTACCCCATGGATGAACGAAGCGTAAAATCACGGCGGGACGACCTGTTAATTGCCCTTGAAATGAATCAGGGTTGGTACGCCAAAAATGGCATAAAAATCGGGGAACAACTGGACTTGATTATTCTCAAAGAAGCCCTAATGGCAAGAGGGGAAAAAGCGCAGATAATACCGTTTTAGCCATCTGGCGTTACGACCAATTCAAACCGTTTTTCGGCCGTGAGGTAAGTACCGACAAACTCGACCAGATCATCGACCGAAACCCCATCCACCAAGGCGTCAAACTTAATCCAGTCATTGATGGGTAAACCGTAGGTGGCATTTAATCCAGCTTGCATAGCACGGGACCCAATCGTCTGCAGGCTCATCCGCCGCTGAGCCTTTAGCCTAACCTTGATACGATCCAACTCCCCCTCCTGTACGTTTCCAGAGCCTATGCGCTGCACCTCACGGTCCATCTCTTCCAAGACTGATTCGCAGGAATAAGGGTGAGTGCCCCCATACAAATAAATCATTCCAGCATCCAGACCAATCACCCGACTGGAGCCTACAAAATAAGCCAGCCCCATTTCATCACGAACTCGTTCGAAGAGATGACTGCTCATCCCACTGAACATCTCATCCAAAACTGAAGCCACGATCATCAAGGCTTCCTGCCGCACACCCACAGATGGAAACGCCTGGAAAACTACAGCCTGCTGACGATCCAGATGAACCACTTTTTTGCCAGTAGCTGCTGGTTTCTCAAAATCCACAGTTCGCGCAGACCAGCTCCCAGATGGGAGGTTTTTCATAATTTCGGAAAGTCGTGACTCCAAAGAGCCTGAATCGAAGGATCCGCATACAGAAAGCACACAATTTTCCGCCTGAATCTGGGAATCCAGGAAGTTTCCAACATCAGTTAAATCGATAGATTCCAGATCTTCGATATTACCGTATGAATTTACCGAATACGGAACATCTCCGAAATAAAGCTTACGCAGCTCCCGTATTCCATAATCCACTATTTCATCCATGGATTCTTTGATGTGGGCAATCTGACCATCCCGCTCCCGCAAAAATGTAGCCTCCTCAGGTTTTAGGTTGAATAAAGACTCCTCGAGCAGGTCCACCGCCTTCCCCAAATCCTGTGGAAGGACTTCAAGACTGAGGCCAAAGGTGTTGTTTCCAGAAAACTCCGCAAAGAAGCCACCCAGGGTTTCAATAGCCGTCGCCACCTCAGCAGCAGTTCGATTGGTTGTATCCTTGGTCAACAATGTTGAACCCAGTGCTGTAATTCCTCTCTGGTCCGCCGGTTCCCAAATGGCGCCTCCTTGAAAGATAAGTCGCAAGTGAACTTTGGGGAAATCTGTGCTGTCCTGCATGAGCAAGCGAGCCCCATTATCAAACTTTGTTTCCCGGAACTCGTGGACGCTTTGCTCCAATCGCCTATTTCCATTGTTTTCGACTTCTCTAGCTTCGGGATCCAGGCTGACTTGGGTAAGGCGTTCCTTGCATAGGTAATGGCGAATGAGCCGACGTAAATCTTCGCTGGAGACATCGCGGATTTGCTCCAAAATCCACTGGGGATATCCCAGATCTCCCACAACGACTTCGGCGGCTCCTAATCGGGAGGCTTGCCCGCTCATCGTCTTACGACTGTTGACTTCCGCCACCATAGCCTGCTGACGGGCTTTTTCAAGGAGTGCGTCCTCTACCAGGGTTGATTTAAGGCTTTCGATCTCCCCCCAAAGCGCGTCAATAGCATCAGCCTTTTTGTTTGGATCCGCTATCATTGAAACCCAGAAAAGACCGGAGCTTCCAGGATTCCAGATGGATACGTCCACATGATGCACAAGCTCCAAATCTTCTCGGAGGCATTGCCAAAGGATTGAGCTGTGGCCGTTTCCCAGGACACCGGCCATTAAACTGAGGCCCGCCGAATCTTCGTGGCAGAGTCCAGGAATGGTAAAAGCCAAACCAAGCCTGCTGATATTGACGTCTCCTGTCAGGACCTGCTCGCGCGAGGTCAAGGCCGGCGGCTCTTCAGGGATGTAAATGTTTTCCAGGCGTTTTCTCGAAACGGAACTCGTTATTTCTTCTGCAAATTTGAAAATCGATTCGGCAGACACATCACCAGCTATGACAAGTACCATATTATTGGGTACGTACCTACGCTTGAAATAATCGGTCAATTCATCCCGGGTCACAGTCTCAAAAATATCCCGGTATCCAATTATCGGATATTTATACGGGTGTTCACGGTAACAAGTTTCAAACAATGTGCGGCCAAGGCGATGATCGGGATCATCGAGCCCCATATCGATTTCACGAAGTATCACATCTCGCTCACGCTCAACTTCATCCTCCGGCAAGGTCGAATTGAATACGGCATCGGAAAGAATATCGATCGCATTGCGGGTATTTTCACTTGGGAGATCGATATAATACACAGTCCGGTCAAATGTGGTGTAGGCATTGATGTATCCTCCGAGACTTTGCACCTCACGTGATATCTGTTTTCCAGTCCGCATCTCGGTTCCTTTGAACAACATGTGTTCCAGATAGTGGGACAATCCGGCGCCCAGTAAGGCACCTTCGTGAATGCTGCCTGTTTTAATCCAAAGTTGAACGGAACTGATCTGGCTGGAACGGTCTTCTTTGACCAAGACGATGAGGCCGTTGTCGAGGACCCTGCGGTGAACAGGCTGTTCGAACAGCGAATGAATAACGGAATCGGTGGAACTCACGACAATCCGTCGCCCGATTGACCTTTCCTTTTTCGGTCGCGAAAATCTGGAATCACCCTGCTGGAAGGTTGGAAGGGCCGCACAAAAGCATCCTTAAAATCATAACCCTCTTTAAAGTCTTCGCGACGGTCGGTGTCGGTTTTTCCCAGAACACCATAATCAACCAGGTTAAAAACGATAGCTCCGAAATCCGAACAACGCTTAACGTTCCAATCCTTTAAAACGGTCAAGGTAAGTGGCCCGTATTGATCCAGTGCATATTTGCGGATGCCCTCAAGAAGTTCCTGGCCGGAAACATGGTGAGAAGAGCGGGTTTTGTCTTCACTCAGTTCCTTAACCGTAAAATCCAATGCCTTGCGCACAAAGTAGTATGCGCCCTTACCAAATCGGGAATCGTCTTTGATGACAAGATCAACGACTTCGGAAAAATCTTTTCCGCTCATAATGAATCAATAGTTGCAGCTAGGATGGAAACTGTATGTTTCGTACGGTACTTAAGGAAGCCTCGATTTCAAATTCAACCTTTTTTATCAATCAGCGCCTTGAGCATCTGGTCCACCAGAGCAGGATTGGCCTTTCCGCGGGTCGCTTTCATGACCTGGCCCTTGAGGAAATTGATGGCCTTTTCGTTTCCGCAGAGAATTTCTTCAACGGGTCCGGGATTGGCGTCGATTACTTTTTGGCAGATAGGCTCAAGCTCCCCGGTATCGTTGCTTTGCTTAAGGCCTTTGGCCTCTACAATGGCGGCCGGCATTTCACCACTGGTAAACATTTCTCCAAAAACTTCCTCTTTGGCTATGTTTTTGGATATGACACCTTCCTCGATAAGTTTTACCAACCCCGCGATATGAGCGGAGGTAATTTTGCTCTCGGATAAGGATAACCCATCGTTGCCCAGTTCGCTCAATAAATTGTTTACGATCCAATTGGCAACTTGTTGAGGTTTATTGCAGGCTTCGGCGGCTTCTTCAAAAAATTCGCAAAGACCCGGATCAGGAATCAGTACAGAAGTGATGGTGAAGGGAAGCTTGAAGTCATCATAGTAACGACGCTGCCGGTCATAGGGCCGCTCCGGAATCGTTGCTGAAATGCGTCCGCGCCAATCCTCATCAATACGGACCGGCATGAGGTCAGGGTCAGGAAAGTACCGATAATCGTGTGATTCTTCTTTGAAACGCATATGGTAGGTCACGTTCTTCGAGGCATCCCATCCTCGTGTCTCCTGCACAAGGGAGCCGCCACCTTTCAGAGTCTGAATCTGCCGCTCAATTTCATAGACCAGCGCGTTTCGCACTCCGGAAATACTATTCATGTTTTTAATCTCTACCTTTACACCCAAATCCTCTTGCCCAACTGGTCGAACAGAGACATTAGCATCACAACGCATCTGCCCCTTCTCCATATCGCAGTCGGAGATGTCTCCATACACCATGAGCATCCTTAAGGCGTTCAAGTAAGCCCAAGCTTCATCCGGTGTACGAAGAACCGGTTCAGTTACTATCTCCAAAAGCGGTGTTCCGGCTCGATTATAGTCGACGAGACTGTCGTTATCGAAGTGATTTAATTTACCGACGTCTTCTTCTAGGTGCGCACGTGTAAGCTCGATCCACTTGTGTTCCCCCATTACATTTCGAGAAGGTCCAGGCAATTCGATTTCCACTTTCCCACCCTCGCAGATCGGTTGATCAAATTGGGAAATTTGATAATTCTTCGGACTGTCCGGATAAAAGTAGTTTTTCCGATCCCACTTGGTGACCTCGGATATAGTGCTTTGTAGTAACATCCCAACTTTGATGGATTTCTCAACGGCCTCTTTATTCAGCACCGGTAATGCGCCTGGAAATCCCAAAACGACAGGATCTGTCAATGTGTTGGGTTCACAGCCAAATCCCACTCCTACTGAAGTAAATATCTTCGACTGCGTCCTAACCTGAACGTGAACTTCTAATCCAATGAATGCTTCGTATTCCATGAGAAATTTGAGTTAACCACAAATGGACACGAATAGACACAAATAATCATAGAACAACACCTTCCCATTTCAGTTTCGCATGTTTGAAATTAATAATGAGTCCAAGGCGTAACTTTTTGAGGCACAGATAATTCAGCATCTGCCCCCCCTTTCATGGTCTGTGATTCTATCAATCGTTTTAGTGTCTACTAAAATATTACCGTAGGTGATGAGGTCGGGTATGAAGTAGCCTAGTTCAATGCCCTTGTACTCGACGTTGAGCTTTGATTGTTGAAGGCATTCAATTTGGCTTTCCTCAAAGTCCACCGCGATTCCATTTTCATATATTTTCTCGTGATAGCCTTGCCCAATCTCCTTTAAAATATTCAACATACAACACATCAGATTCGTGTTCATTCGTGTCCATTGGTGGTTAATTTCTTTTATAAATCGGGATGCTGAGATGAGAAATCATGTGCTTGCTCAAAGCTGTTCGCAATCGCCAGTAGGTCGGACTCACCAAAAGGCTTGCCCAATATTTGCAGGCCTATGGGAAGATTTTCAGAATTAAATCCGCAAGGAACGGATATCCCAGGGATGCCTGCCAAGTTAGCTGATATCGTAAATATATCACTCAAGTACATAGCCAAAGGGTCTTCATTCTTCTCTCCGGCTCTGAAGGAAACAAATGGAGAGGTGGGGGTC
>CEUS01074048.1_pt1 | contig 11311 bp, 5 predicted proteins | sample 427031 | NCBI WGS metagenome assembly CEUS01 (sample SAMEA2622837, study PRJEB7988) | marine metagenome | biome: marine biome (ENVO:00000447); feature: marine epipelagic mixed layer (ENVO:xxxxxxxxx); material: "saline water (ENVO:00002010), including plankton (ENVO:xxxxxxxx)" | depth 140 m | reverse complement strand
CGACAAAGTAAATACAAAGGCGACAACGCCTACTAACAATAGTGACAAACCTAGCAGATCAAATGACCTTGAGGGGCCGTCCATAGCGTTACCCCAAGGTATTACTACTAGTGAGAGAAGGGTAACCGCAAGACCTATAGGGACCCTAAAAATAAAGATGTATCTCCAACCAATACCATCTACCAAGGTACCGGCTGCCAATGTACCGGTTACCATTCCCAAAGCCAAACCTGCCGTCACAATTCCTATTCCTATGCCCCGTTTTTCCTTCGAAAATGCCGTTCCTACTATCGCGGGCGCAGTCGCGAAGGTCATACCAGCACCTATCGCCTGAACAACACGGAGACCGAATATCCCAAACAAGTTAGGAGTTATCCCAATAGCAAACACGCTTATGGTGTATACAATTAACCCTAGGAGAAAGATCCTTTTGAGCCCTATTCGATCAGCTAATCCACCTGCACCTATGACAATAGCAGCACGAACTGATAGGTAGGCTATTATGATCCACTGAATTACTGGCAAAGAGGCTCCAAAATCTTCGGTTATCGCTGGCAAGGCAACATTCACAGTGGAATCAAGAGACAAAAGATACAATCCAAGCCCCGCACTAATCGCGATCAACCAGCGTTGAGTAGGCGATATCCGATCGTAACTATATTTTTCTATCGCAAGTTTCTTAAACACAGTTATCAAACGACCATAAAGGTATAATTACGCTGTTGATAGATTCCAATTCGTCACGAAGTTAGTCAAAGGATTTTTGAACGATATGTATGATATATAAACGCCGACTGGAAAAGTCTATAATGTCAGGCACACACTCAACCATCAACAGCAACAATGCGTCTCGCTAACATATTGTCCTTAGCAGTTTATCAGGATTAATCTCGTTGGTATGAACAAAATAAAATCTTCGGATAAAACATGCATCAGGCTGAAATAGCACTTGGATACATAAGGCATCCAAGCCGCATATTTTATGGATGGAAGCTCGTAGGCCTCTCCCTATTCTTATTCGGAGTAGTTTTGGCTCCCACTTTTCTAGGACTAGGAACCTTTTTCGTCGCTCTTGAGCGGCATTTCGGATGGAGTAGAGCTGCCCTATCCGGTGCATTTTCACTTAGCCGTGTAGAGGGAGCACTACTAGGTCCTATCGAAGGTTACATGACTGATCTAATGGGGGCGCGTCGAGTTATACTCATCGGCCTTTTGATATTAGGTGTGGGATTAGTAGCTCTTGCCTTCATACGCAACCTGATTGATTTTTATGTCGCGTTTCTAATTATCTTCACCGGTGCGGGGCTGGGAGGATTCATTCCATTAATGAGCCTCATTAACAACTGGTTCACTAGACGGAGGGCTCTCGCAACGGCCATAGGCATGTCAGGAAATAGCGTTGGCGGGCTAATTGTCCCAATCTTAGCCTTATCTATCACTTCGTTTGGCTGGCAAAATACTGCATTCAGTTTAGGCATAATTATTTTTGCGTTGGCTTTCCCTATAACCAAGGTTATAAAAAATCGCCCGGAAGAGTATGGGCTCCTACCGGATGGAGATTTGGAACCCGAGCAATCTACTGAGAATAATGCCGATATAGAGCCTGCCGATACCGTGAATTTCACTATGATGCAAGCTTTAAAGACATGGGCTTTCTGGACAATAGCTATAACTCACGGATTGGGAGCAACGGCTTTCGTAACGATAACTATCCATGTAATACCAGCCCTTACAGACACCGGCATGTCACTTCAAATGGCCAGTACCGTCGTTGCAACTTACACCACCACCGCAGTTGTAGTGCAAGTGTTTTCCGGTTACCTAGGCGATCGCTTCTCAAAGCCACCACTCATAGCAATGTTCATCACAATACAGGGGTTCGGAATATTAATATTGGCTATCTGGAGCAGCCTTCCAATGGCTTTCCTGTTTGCATTCATTTTTGGCATAGGATTTGGAGGCAGAGTTCCGCTCCTAGTATCTATACGCGGAGAATATTTCGGCAAAAAGGCTTTCGGAACTATCCTTGGTATGTCCCAGGTACCAATGAACATTATTATGGTCGCTGCTCCGGTGCTAGCAGGGCGCCTATACGATACGCAAGGGTCTTATCTAGTACCATTCGTAGGACTTTCAGTGGTATGTTTTGCTGGGGCTATATTAATACTTACGACTCGCAGACCTAATCTTACTAATAGTTAGTACAGGAAGATAAATTTAAGGTACTATTGCCTGAAAATGCAATCTCATCAGGTTTCGCGTTAAGGAAAATAGATATATGCAAATCGACGGAATGCTCTCCGGGGTCAGGGTGCTTGATTCGACAACTAATGTCGCCATGCCCACCGCAATGCATATCCTGGCTGACATGGGTGCAGAGGTTATTAAGATCGAAGGCCACACCAGGGAAGAATCATCTAATCGAGATGGGCCATTTCAGTTCCTTCAACACGGCAAACTAGGTGTAACTATCAATTTGAGAGGAGATGGTGGGCTGGACCTCTTCAAGGACTTAGCTAAGGTAAGTGACGTACTTGTAGAAAATAACCGTGCAGGAACCTTTCAAAGACTAGGCTTGGGGTATGAAGAACTTATAAAGGTTAACCCCACTTTGATCATGCTATCCAACACCGGATTTGGCCAAACGGGACCGTGGAAAAGATATACCGGGATAGGATCCTTTCTAGAGCTCACAACCGGCGTCAGCAATCAAACCGGTTATATGGATCAGGGCCCGCGACAGGTTGGTGGAGCCTGGATTGATATCCATGCGGCATGGATGACCGTGTTCTCGATACTAGCTGCCCTTAACTTCAGAGCTGAAACAGGGAAAGGACAGCATATAGACTTAGGAATGTATCAGGTAGGTGTAACCACGTTAGGAGTCGAACTACTAGACTTCTTTTCAAATGGGCGTAATGGCACCCGAATGGCCAATCGACACCCCTATCACGCGCCTCACGGAGTTTATCCGTGTATTGGCGACGATAAATGGATAGCTATCGCCGTGGAATCATCTGAACAATGGGACTCTCTCAAGGGAATCATGGGGGATCCCGAATGGGCAAACAACTCAGAATTTTCAAGCCGGTCGGGACGGCACCAAAATCAAGATAAACTTGATGGAAATCTGAAGGCTTGGACTATCAACTACGATGCATATGAATTAATGCATCTTTTGCAAAATAGCGGAATCCCAGCTTCAATTGTGCCTAATTCAGCAGAAATAATGGTAGATCCCCACATGAAAGCCAGAGGCTTTTACGAAAAAATGGAGCACTCACCTGAGTCCGGATTTGGGGCCAGAATGTTTGTGGGCAGACCATGGAAAGCTTCTAAGACCCCCTCATATTTCAGGAGGCCCACCCCATATCTGGGGGAACACAACGATGCCATATTTGGCGAACTCCTAGGCTTCAGCAAAAAAGAGCTCGGAGACCTGGAATCAGCCAACGTTATAGCGGAAGTTCCTCCTAAGCCGAAAGAAAAGAAGGGTAAAACAGCAGCTGGTGGGCTACAGAACTTGAACAACCCAGGACCTTCACTTGAAAATGGCACTTTAGCGTATATCGATGCTGACTACCAAAAGCGTCTGGGAGTGGAAGAATGATTCCAGGTCTATTTAGCAACATCCGTGTTATCGACCTTACTACTGACGTAGCCGGTCCTTTCGCTACGAAATTATTTGCCGACTATGGCGCAGACGTAATAAAGGTCGAGCCTATTAGTGGTGACATTTCCAGGCAGATGGGCCCGTTCCATCAAGACGATCCACATCCCGAAAAAAGTCTCTCCTTCCTGTTTCTTAACTGCAATAAAAGAGGCGTCACTCTAAATCTCGAGACTAACCTCGGGCAGAAGATTCTCAGAGAGCTAATAAAAGATGCCGATCTCCTAATTGAGAATAATCCTCCAGGGTATATGGAAAAACTCGGGCTAGGCTATAGCGACCTGGAAAAAATTAATTCCAACTTAGTCATGACCTCTATTACTCCTTTCGGTCAAACCGGCCCTTATAAGGATTTCTCAGGAAACGACCTTATCTACTACGCCTTTGGCGGACAAATGTACATCAGTGGTGCATACGACCGTGAGCCCCTTAAACACGGGACTCCACAAAGTCTTTATCTTGGAGGTATGGTAGCCGCCTACTCTACGGCAGGAGCCCTTTTTGCACGCAGGGCACTTGGGTCCGGCCAGTATATAGATCTCTCTTTGTCAGAAGTGATGGCTGCGGACCAGTTTCAGACTATAGTTCGGTATGGATTCTCCGGGGAAGTGACCAGGCGGTCACCTAAGAGTGATGCAGGAGACCCAAAGGGCACTACATTTAACGGAATAGTACCCGCAAAAGACGGATACATCCGCCTCTCTGCCAGCCCGCCGAATAGGCTGTACCCAAGGTCGGGAGGCACTCCATGGAAAGAGTACGCAGATATCCTTGGGAAACCTGAGTTAGGAGAACAGCTTGAAAATAATAACAACACGGCAGACAGAGACAAGATACTCCTTCCAGTCATAAGCGACATTCCGAAGTTCGAATACTTCCACAATCTGATGACCAAGGACTGGAACGCAGCAGTTGTACAAACACCTGAAGATCTATCAACCTGCCCACACCTAGAGGAGCGCAATTACTTCACGGAGATAGAGCATCCCGTGGTTGGAAAAATTCGATTCCCCGGAGAAATCATAAAATTTCCTGAGTCACCATGGGATTTACGTCTTCCAGCCCCTCTACTCGGACAACATAACTCTGTAGTTTATGGTGAGGAGCTTGGATACTCAGAAAAGGATATAGTACAGCTAAAACAGATGGGCTCGATCTGAGATTCTGTTCTGACTTAGTAACGCCGATCCACATGAATAAATCTGTACTTACAATACTAAAACTATCGACAGTTTTAATGCTGATTCTAACTGGATGCGGGAGTGACGGAAGTACGTCCGTTTCCGACAAATCAACACCTAAACCTACAGCAACCAAGATTCCCACCAAAGTAATCGCAGCTCCTACGCCCAGTAAAGATAAGCCAATATCCCCTACGGCGACCGTGAGCCAGAAAAAAAACAATACAACTGCACCACTCACTCCAAATAAACAGAATGATAATAAAAAACAATTGGGTGCGTCATCTATACCAAGTCCAACTCCCACTACAATTCCCAGATCGGAAATATTACATAAATTCCAAGGGTCAGGAAGAACCTCTACAGAGACGTTTGTTACAAACCAATCAATGAAACTAGGCTTAGAATACAAGGGAGGCCCAATATCGGTAGGACTAATTGACGAAAATCCGACGCCCAGAAACATCTACAACGGACCCGAAAGTAACTCCAACTCATACAAGAGCAGAGTGATCGACGCTGGAAGTTACGGAATTGTCGTGACATGTGAGGGACCTTGTCAGTGGACTATAACTATCGAATCTTCCGGAACGGCAGGAACTTCTACCACACAAAAATCCAAGGCTACTAAAGACACTGCCGAATCTAACACTGTAAATGGCAGTGGGTCACAAAGCAAACAAAAAGCGATTCCCGAAATAGTTAAAGCGGAATGGGATGTTTTCGAATCTAAACAGGCTTCTAAAATTCTTTCGGCACCTAAAACGAGCTTAATAACTCTAACTTACGACTCGACCAGAACCAGCACCAACGTATCGGGATCTGCTGGATCAGTACCATCAGAAGCTCACGTTATGGTAGCGAACCTAGAGTTAGGAGACTTTGTTGTGGTAGCAGCGGATGGCAACGGCTCTTTTGATGCAAACATAAGCGGACATCCAGGCACTCACATCATGGTGAAACAAGATACAACTCGACAAATTTTCAATGTAGAGAATCCTGGTGAAACTCACGGCCCAAACACTCTGAGAACCATATTCCCTCCAGGTGTACTAATGCCAATTCCAATGGAAAATAACGGGGACGGGTTGAATTTCAGCTCAGCTGGACGGTTATCGAGTGACGAAAATGCACCTTGGACAATCCACGGGAGCGCCTCTAAAAAAGACCTTACATTGAGGCAATCTATTCCGATATCCGGAACAGTTTCTATTCGAACGGGTAAAGAGACTCCCCCGTCCAAAGCCAAATTAGACTTTCAGTCAGAATTCCTAATCAACTCTAGCGGAAGGCAGGTAGGTGGTTCACGTATCTTTACCACTAACCTGTTTACTCCAACCAACCTTCCAATAGAGAGCAAAGGTCTCTTAAGTAAACAGTACCGCCTAGGAGAAGCAGACTTAGAGTGGAAATTCGATGGAGATAATTGGATCAGTGACTTTTCTACAACCTTAACTCCCGAAGACAGGTCGCCTACAGGACTACATCTGCTTAAAGCATCTTTAAGCGGCGTTTCAAACCTTCCAAGGAAAAGCAACCCACACATTCTTCAGCGTTCTTTCCTGCAAGAAGCTTCTTTAGGCACAATGAACATTGGCGAAACCGGGGCTATGACACTTACCTCAACTCTGTTAGCAGATGAACTCAGTGAAGGGTCACGAGGCGGGGTTATTTCCAGAGAGGATCTGGGGGTTTTTGATATAGTCCATAGAGCAGGGGTGAGGCATCAACCTGTTGTTCCAAGACTGGACGGGTACGGGAAATCGTGGAGCTACCGACTGGAACCGTACGTCCCACTACTGGGAGTTGTTGACAGAGCACCTCCAGCGGCTCCTTCAATCAAATTTGATTTTGCATCGAGCAGTCTCAAGGTTACGGTATTAAGACCGGACGGTAAAACAGATACTCTTGGACCTGCACCTTTAGCAAAATATGCTGTCAAATCTCCCCGAACTCCCTGGCACAAGACAGTTTCGGAAGGGGGAGGGAATTTAGGTGAGGTGCCCCAATTACAGTCAGACGTAGACGCTTTCAACTATGAATTTCCTACTGACGGGGATTATGTGGTCACTCTTAATGGCGAGATTAAAGACATCTTCGGACGAACCTATTCCATTGCGGGTACCTACGACATAACTGTAGCAAACGTACTAGACATCGAAACGAATATACTGCCAGGAACGCCATTAGATGTTGGCGATAGTTTCCCGGCTGGCCTACGAATTATGCCAGGTTTGCCCGCAACCATCGATTTCACAATAACCCATGTCGGATCAGATGGAATCAGCAAAACAGACAAGATTTCAGGGAAAGCCAATGACCACGGATGGTGGGATGGAGACGGGTACCACGCAACTTTCAATCAGGATGGAGAATATCGACTGGATGTGGAGGCACGTTACTCTGATTCATCAGACAACCTTTGGGTAGGAAGGATGAGCTTTGGAAGCGTCATAGCAACCGAAAACGCTCCAATGATCCTTCACGGAAGACGCGGCCCGAATAGAGTAGCCAAGATACCTAAGCCATGGGGATTCACCAGCGACTTCGCGGATACAAACGCTGACCATATTCAGTTCCCCTATTTCACTGGGGACGTGATGTGGGGCAAAAACAAAGGTAATCTTGCAGACTCAGTTGCGGTGCTTACAAGCTTGCAACTAGTTGATGACGGGCATCCACTGATAGCCAGAATTAAGGAAAATGTGGAAGATAACGACGGTATACCTGCTTCCGAACTAATCAAGGTCGGACAGGTTCCGATAAAAACGGAGGCTGACCTCGTCTCACCAGATGCTGTAGACCTTTGGTCATACGTATACGCATCAGTCCAACGACCTGGCATCCGTGTACGCGAGCACGTGCTGGGTGATGACTCTGGAGGTACTTACTGGAGATTTGATGATGCATACCACATGCAGTCTGGAAACGGGAGAGAAGGTGACCTGCCAGGAGACTTCAAGTTCATGTACGCAGGGGCAGCTATCACAGATCCGAAATTAAAGACTGGAGTGTACGCATCATATGGGTCAGGGTGGGTACTCTCGCCGGACAGTGATCCTATGGGTGCGAGATTCATGCCTCCCTTCCAAGGCGCAGCGGGAGGACCTGACGGAGGTCCGTTATTTAAAGTTCATGACAGTGAAGTCGACATATTCTTCATGCCACTTGCTGTAAGGCCAGGTGCGATCCTAGAAGTAGGTGACACTTTCAGAATGGCCGGTCCAATTATGCCCACTTTGGACAGCTACGTGAAATACAGGGTTGAATCACCGAGTGGAGAAATAAGGGCATTCGAGGGGCGTGCAAATTCGGTCGGTTATTTCTACGATCCGAATGATGACCTCTTGATTCAAGAACCGGGTCTATGGAACGTAAACCTAAGCGTAACGCATACCGGATTAACAAGTGCTGGCCTGGTGGAGGCACCATACCCTAAAGGTGGTCCTTTGACTCCAAACGGCTCGTTCAGCTTTGTTGTTAAAGACTCTGAAACGGAGATACTTGATATTAAAACCGACCTGTCCGACTTAACTCCGGCTCAGTGGTTTAGCAACGTTAGAAATGCCAGGTTTGAAGCAAAGCTTCCCACAGGCTTTCGCGCAGATTTGGCACGAGTAATAGTTACAATACCAGGCATTGTGCTCGTAGATAAAAAAATCACCCCTGACGGGAATGAACTGGTCTGGGAACTAGATGCGGAGGCTTTGAATTCTATAGCCAACAACTTTGATTACGAATACGGGATTGCCGATACGATTCAAGTGACCTTTTATGCTAAAGGCAGCCTTAATGGCAAGTCCTCACAAGCTACGGGAACGATGGTTACACACGGTGCAAGAGTCCCCACCGTTCCAAAGTTCGAGATCACTAAAAATGAACTGCCTGAACTTTCGAGTTTCATGACCAACAAAACAGATCGGTTCATTGTTGATTTAGAGTACGTTACAGGTGGGCATCCTTACAAAGGCTCCAGAACAAACGGCCCCGACGATGGAGCCCACGTAAATTGGGACAATAGCAGCAACCGATGGCCAGAAGGCACTCCAGTAACGGGATACCCTGCAATATATGCGGTAGCTGACGGATATGTAGAAATGGTCAACACCTACGAACCGGTAGCAGGGAAGTATTTCAAGTATTCAATTCACTATTTCTTTGCTCAGAAAAACGGGACCGGGGTCAAAGTCCATATGTCTATCGAACCGTCTATGGATCCTGGTGACAGTTCTTTTTATGAACCTTTTATCAAGGTAAAGAAAGGCCAATCGGTCAGGAAAGGAGACATCATAGCCTACATGTATCTTGAGCCAAATGCCTACTATCCCGGGCCTCACATTCACTTCAGCATTCAGCCAGTCGGACACAAGCAGCAAGTTCCGGCAATATTCACTGATAAGATACTAGATGAGTTCTACCCAACATGGGGGATTTTTAGATTCGACCGCGCGGGTAGTCCAAGTGACAGTGACGTAGCTATGCCAAAGTGCTGGGGTTACAAGATTACGGCATCGGAAAACCCATACGGCTCAGGTGCCTCCGATTGTTTCATTTAAGTCTGATCAACCTGGACAAATAGAAAGGACTTTCTAAACTGAAACTTAAGAGAACTCTCCCAACTTTCTTATTACTTTTCGCGGCACTAATATTGATGTTTGCCAGATGTGGAAAAGACCTGGTGTCCCCCGATCCCGTTGTCCCTGCGAATATAGCCAAAACAGAGCCCATACCTACCAAACAAACATCATCCCCGCAATCTCCAACATCAGCTTCAGCCATAGCCGTATCGAACGATGGTACTCTGTTTGCAGCAGTTAATCCTGACAGTGACTCAATAACTATAGTCAACGTGGTCACTTTAGAGATCCTAGCTGAAATCCCAGTAGGAAAAGACCCTAGAACACTAGCCTTCACACCAGACTCTAAGAACATTGTTGTAGCTAATCAAGGCTCCGGCACCATATCAATAATAGATACACAAAACACCACCTCAAAGGCAGAGTACCTCATAGGACCTAGGCCTTACGGAGTGGTAGCTGACAGCGATCGAGCATACGTCACCGAGTCCGTAAACGGACAGGTGGTCACTATTGACCTAGAGAGCGGGACCGTAGAAAAGCGTATCCCTGTTGATCCTTCTCCAACAGGCATAGCTATAAACTCCGCTGCTCACCAACTTTTTGTAACACATCTTTTTGATGGAGCTTTAACAGTAATTAATACTTCAAAATCTGAAGTTGGTACTAAAGTCACTTCAGGTACGGATGCTAATATCTCTCAATTTGTTGCTATCTCACCCGACGGCTACAAGGCGTATCTTCCACAAACCAGGTCGAATGTTACAAACACTGCAAGACTCTTTGACACTACCGTTTTTCCGATAGTAAACGTTTTCGACGCTCGCAGCCTTAAACTCTTGGTGCCGGACAGGATAACTTTGGATACCGCTGATGAGCCTGTGAATATGCCTTTTGGAGCGGCACTGTCTCCTGAAGGAGAGAGAATATATATAAGTAACGCAGGCAGTAACGATATATCAGTAATAGATCTTAAGGATAACAAAGGATTAGCACACATATCGGTAGGATCTAACCCTCGTGGGATAGCCGTTACACCAAACGGTTCCCACATTTTCGTAAACAACGTACTCGATGGAACCGTCTCAGTAATTGATGCGCAGTCCCTGGAAGTTGTAAGGACCTTAAAAGTAACGGAAATATCTCTAGCAACTCATATCCTGGAAGGTAAGAAAATCTTCAATTCAGCCAGCTCACCTGTACTTACGACTGACGACTGGATCTCCTGCGCAACCTGTCATTTCGACGGTTCCATGGATAAGCGGACCTGGCTAGGATTCCCTGACGGGCCTCGCAACACATCGTCACTTATGGGTGTTGGAGAGACACTACCTCTCCACTGGTCAGGAGATTTTGACGAGCTACAAGACGTTGAAATCACAATAAGAGAAATCCAATTCGGGAACGGTCTAATCAAAGGCGAAGCTCACGATTCACTTGGTGCTAAACACGCAGGAATTTCAAAGGAACTGGACTATTTAGCTTCCTACATGGCTTCACTTAAAGTCCCTCCGTCTCCATTCATAATCAATAAAGAATTACGGGCTGAAGGAAAAGCACTATACGAAAATCTCCGTTGCGGAACATGCCACATACCTCCACTATACATAGATGGAAAATCTCACGACGTGGGAACCGGTAATGCCAAAGAGGAGAAGAATCCTCACGGCACCGGTACGAACTTCGACACACCCACACTCCGCGGAGTGTGGAACACTGCCCCATACTTCCACGATGGCAGTGCAAAAACCTTAAAAGAGGTGCTTCAATCCGCCACTATCCATGACATAACTGACAGATTGACGGATAATGAACTGGATACCCTGATCCGCTTCTTAAAAGGGCTGCCGTTCGAATAGATCTGGTATAGGGATTCGGAAGAT
>CEUS01050582.1_pt1 | contig 11313 bp, 11 predicted proteins | sample 427031 | NCBI WGS metagenome assembly CEUS01 (sample SAMEA2622837, study PRJEB7988) | marine metagenome | biome: marine biome (ENVO:00000447); feature: marine epipelagic mixed layer (ENVO:xxxxxxxxx); material: "saline water (ENVO:00002010), including plankton (ENVO:xxxxxxxx)" | depth 140 m | reverse complement strand
GCGCCTGCCTCTTCCTCCGCGTCCCGCACGGGACCCAAGCAACGGAGGACGACATGACACAGAAACTCGACATCTACACCCGCGTGACGAACAAGATCATCGCCGATCTCGAGGCCGGGGTTCGCACCTGGCACCAGCCCTGGAACGCCGAACATCTCGCCGGCCGCATCACAAGGCCACTCCGCCACAACGGCATCGGCTATCGCGGTCTGAACATCATCCTGCTCTGGGCGGCCAGTGTCGCCAGCAGCTACACGGCCCCGATCTGGATGACCTACCGGCAGGCGCAACAACTCGGGGGCCAGGTCCGCAGGGGCTCCAAAGGTGAGACCGTGGTCTATACCGACAAGCTCCGCAAGACCGAGACCGACGACAACGGCCAGGAGCGCGAGGTCGCGATCCCGTTCATGAAGGGCTACACGGTGTTCAACGTCGAACAGATCGACGGTCTGCCCGAGCACTACTACGCGACCGCCCAGCAGATGCCCAAGGGGATCGAACGCGACGAAGCCGCCGAGGCCTTCTTCGCCGCCACGGGCGCTGATATCCGGCACGGCGGTAACCGTGCCTACTACGCGCTCGAACCCGACTATGTGCAGATGCCGCCCTTCGAGGCCTTCGAAGACGCCCAGGCCTACTACGCGACCCTTGCCCATGAGGTAACGCATAATGCCGAGGTTCGGATTATGCCGCGCCGATCCTCACTGACAGCTGCACAGTGGGAAGATCAGCGCGGTGTGTCGGCATAATTCAGAGCGCTTCCAAGAACGATAAGAGCTCGTCACCCGGCCGGTATCGTCCAGTCTTCTGATCAACCGGCTTTGTCAGAGCCATCGCCCGTTCCTTTAGTTCGATATCGGCATGGATGTAGACCTGTGTCGTCTCAATCGACTCATGGCCCAACCAAAGCGCGATGATTGTTCGATCCACGCCGCTCTGCAGAAGCTGCATCGCGGCCGTGTGGCGAAGAACATGGGGCGTAACGCGCTTCAATCTGAACGTCGCATTTTCAGAGGCAGCGGTGGCCGCATGCTTCCGAACGATCCTTTCGACTGCATCGCGGCTTAAAGGCTTACCGCGGATCGTCGCGAACAGTGGATCGTTTGGCTCGGCGCCAATTTGAGCAAGCCACGCCCGCAACGCTTCCCGACTATCTGCACGGAGAGGGGTCGCGCGTTCTTTTCTGCCTTTGCCCATGCATCTGAGATGCGCTCCGGTTCCGAGCTCGACATCGCCGATGCGCAAGCTGATCAGTTCCGATACGCGCAGGCCAGTTTGCAGCAGTGTAAGCAGCAGAACCCAATCGCGCCACCCGAACCACGTCGACTGGTCAGGCGCCTTCAGCAACAATTCCATTTCGCCTCGGTTCAGGAAGTCCACGACACGTTTTTCGTGCCGCTTGGATGGCATAGCCAGCACCTTCTGGCAGTGATGCAGCAAATGGGGTTCACTGCCCGCGACGTATTTGAAGAACGAGCGAATGGCCGCAAGCCGTGTGTTCCTGCTTCGGGCGCTGTTGCCGCGTTCATCCTCACAGAACGTTAAGAACCGACCGACAATATCAGCATCGATATGAGCCACATGCAGGTCAGTCGGCGGTAGTTTGGTCTCTGCTGCCGCGTATTTCAACAAGAGCCTGAAGGTGTCGCGATAGCTGGCAATCGTGTTCGGACTCGCCTGCATCTGGGTCAACAGCCGCTCCGTGAAGAACCGCTGCACGTAGGCAGGTAAGGGATAGGTCGCGATCATGACGTGCCCTCCAGAACGCGCTGCTCGGCGTGTGCCGCGGCAAGCTGCATCAGTTCGGGCACCGCCTCGATGTACCAGAATGTGTGCTTTGGCTCAGAATGGCCGAGGTAAGTGCTGAGCTTGTACATTTCGGCTTCGATGTCCCGGCCATCCCGGAACCAGTCCAAAATGGTGTGAACGGCAAATGTGTGCCGCAAGTCATGGATACGTGGCCCGTGGCCATGTCTGTTGAAGGCTTGCGGTGACCGAAGCCCGATGTTCTTGCTGACCTGCGCGAAGTTGTAACGTGCCCCACAATCTCCTGCTGGTTCACCATCTTCCTTGATAAAGAACATGCTCGATTCTTGCGTTACCAAACGATCTCGCAATTTTGCGTAGCCAGCCAGCCGATTGGCCGTGTCATTGTTGATGGGAAGTTGCCGGTCTTTGCCATTTTTTGTGTTTCTGAGTGTGAGTAGGGTTTGGACCAGATCGACGTCATGTCGTTCCAGGGATAAAGCTTCGTTCACGCGCATGCCCGTCACCGCGATCAAACCGAACAGGGTCTGCCAAAGAGCGCCGCGGAGACCATAAGGTGACGGTAGCTGACCAGCTTCTGCAACGATTTCTGCAATCTGGATCGGTGCGTAAATGTATGGCACCCGCCTTCGATATCGCCCGGTGACAAGCTGACTGGATGGAACCTCGGTCTGGTCATCGTGCTCTGCAAGCCAGAAGGCAAACCTGCGCACCATACCAAGGCGATGAGCCCATGTGTTGTTATCCGCACTGCCGTAGTTCGCCTTCCAATCGAGGAACAAGGGCGTCGAGATGCATTGGAACCCGTTCTCATCGCCAAACCTCGTGAACTTGCGCAACACGCGCTCGTCAAATGAGAGATCAAACCCCATCGAACGTCGAAGGGCGAGGTATTCGTCAAGTCGTTGAGTAAGCGTCTTCATTGTGCGTCTCCCGAGACGGGCCAAGGCCGCGAGATGGAGCGCAAGGCATCCACATCATGTTGCGCGTAAATCGTCGTTGTCAGCGGGGAACGGTGACGCAAAACGTCGCCGATCTCGGCCAGTGATGCTCCCTTTCGCAGCATATCAGTCGCGAGGCTGTGCCTGAGAATGTGGCTACCGACGTAGGCTTGTGGTGGACTGATACCAGTTGCGTCATAGGCGTCGCGCAATATCCAGCGCAGGATTTGGGCATCCTTGAACCGCTTGAACGGCGGTTTCACCGATACGAATAGGGCACGGTCCGGGCCGCGACGTTCATTCTTGATGTAATCGACAATCGCCTCGCCTACTTCTGCCGACATGGGCATCCGATCATGCAACTGCCGTTTCCCACGGATAAGGATTTCACCGGCGCGCCAGTCGATGTCGTCCAGTTCAATGGCCGTAACTTCCGGTGCCCGAAGGCCCAGACGCGCAATTAGCATCAGCATCGCATAGTTGCGCCGACCGGTTTTCTTGTGGTCGCGCACGACCTCTATGAGGCGGTTTACCTCCTCTGGCTCAAGGTATCTCGGAACACCTGTCGGTTTTGGTTGTTTTGCCTTCGGCACAGCACTGCTTAGATTGCGTTCCGTTTTGCCGCTCCAGAACAAGAACTGGAAGAGATTGCGCAGATGCGACGGGCCGGTTTTGTCACGCGGCGCGTTTTGCGCCTCCCGCAAGCGAAGAATGAAGCCCGAGATATCGTCGGGCATGATGCTGTTCAAATCGCCCAGATCGGGACCAAACTTCGCAGTCAGGAACCGGTCGTAGAACCGCAGACAGTGGTAGATGGTGTCCGTGGACAGGCCTCGTTGATCGCGGAGGTAGGTTTCGTATTCGCGTTTCAGTACTGCCCTTGGCGACATGTCGAGCGGTGGAACTGGACGCACAGGGGCAGATGCGTTCTCGATCAAATAGTCCCTGAACCGGTTCAGACGGTACAGGCAGTGCTTCTTGTCCTTCGCCGACGCAGCCTCGACGATCGGGGCTGCAAGATTGTCCATGATTTCATCTGTAAGGTCAGCAGGACTGAGCTTGACCGACAATAGGGCTTCCCAAAGAGCTAAAGCATTCGACTTGTACTTGACGACTGAGCCCTTGCTATATCCCTCGTCTTGGATGCATTCGCCGAAGAGCTCGGCATGGTTGATCAGGCTTGGCAGAGGTTGGACTCTGCGAGATGGTTGAGATTTCATAAGCATTCCCTTCAATTGGTTGAAGGTTGTGCTTATGGCAGATCAACAAAGCAGACGCTCATAGGCCCATGCCTAAACTACAGGATGCGGGACGAAGCAGTCATTACCAAAGTTATGCAACTTCCGCGTGGCTTGCCATCTGCTTGGACTGTCGCCGACGGCTAATCATCTTCCGCTACGGATTGTGCACCGCCCGAAGCTCTCGGCATTGTTTCTGTAAGGATGGACTCCAACAGGTCGATGAATGCGCGCAAGCGAGCGGAGACGTGGCGACGTGAAGGATAGACGATGAAAATACCGGACGCCGGACCCTGCCATCTGTGCATGATTTGAACCAGCGCCCCTTGGTTCAGAGCGTCTGCGGCCACAAGAGCCGGGATCAACGCGATGCCACCGCCGGCAATGGCCGCCTCGCGGACGGCGTGTAGCGAACCCAGGGTGATTGTACTTCGCGGTTTCAGATCAGCCCGCCGGTCACCATTTTCCAGTAACCACGGAACCGGAGCACCGCGCGGCGCGAACGAGATCGTCCGCCAATCCAAAAGGCTTTCCGGCTCATCCGGCAAAGTCCGTTCCGCAATAACATTCGGACTGGCGACCAGGATCGTGTGCGACCATGCCAGAGGTCGGGCGATACAGTCGGAATCCGGCAAGGGTCCGATACGGACAGCACAATCGAACCCGTCGTCGATCAGATCGGAACGCTGGTCAGTGAAGACAACATCGATTTCCGTCTCGGGCCAGCGTGCGGTGTAAGAAGCCGCAAGCCCGCCCAGCAATTCCTGTCCCAACATTATCGGGACGGAGACACGCAGCCGGCCGCGTGGCTCCAAGCTGCGATCCCGCATCAACCTCTCAAGCTCATCCGCTTCGGCGGTTAGTTGGAGCGCGCGTGGCAGAAGCAATTCGCCATCCGGCGTCAGGCGCAACTTTCGCGTGCTGCGTTCGAGCAAGCGAAGATCAAATGATGCCTCAAGCATCTGGACGCGTTTCGATAGCGTCGACCTCGGTACACCCGTCTCTTCCGACGCAGCGGCAAACGACCCCGCGCGGACAACTGCGACGAAATCTTTAAGCTCTTCGATATTCATACCCTATAATCCAATATTTTGGATGAAGATGTCAAATTTCCCATACTAATCCAATAAAGCGAACAGAGATAGATATACGGTATTGTTTTTATCGGAGGCTCCAATGAACCAAGCACACCCCATCATCGGCATCATCGTCGGCAGCACGCGGCCCGGTCGGAACGCACTGGCGGTCGCAAAATGGGCAACCGAAATTGCGGGGTCTCGTACCGACGCTTCATTCGAGATGATCGACATTGCCGATTTCGGCCTGCCCCTGCTTGACGAACCGTTCTCGGCGCTTGCATCGGCGCGGATGGGCAGGGAGTACACTCAGCCGCATACCAAAAGATGGTCGGATACGATTTCGCGTTTTGACGGATATGTCCTGATCGCACCCGAATACAACTTTGGTATTCCCGCCGCCCTTAAGAATGCGCTCGACTATCTTCACGCGGAATGGAACGACAAGGCGGCTGGCTTCATAAGCTATGGGTCGAACGGCGGCGTGCGTTCAACCGCGCAGCTACGCCTAGCTCTGGCCGAATTGAAGGTCGCAACAGTCGTTCCAGAGGTCGGCATGTCGCTTTATACCGATTTCGAAAATTACTCCGTCTTCAAGCCCGCCGAGGTCCACACGCAGCAGGTGCATGCGATGCTGGATCAACTCGTTTCCTGGAGTTCGGCTCTCCTGCAGGTTCGTGGAAAAGCCCATGCCTAAGGTTATGATCCGCTACAAGCTGCGACCCGGCGAGGTGCAGGAGAATATCGCTCTACTCCGCGCATTCTTCCAAGAGTTGGCAATCGAACGTCCGCCCGGCCTCATCTACGAGGCTTACCTGCTCGCGGACGGGTTGAGTTTCGTGCATCTCGTCGATAGCGCCACCGGTGCGCAACCCTTTGGCCATCTTCCCGGCTATCGCAGGTACCGCGATACAGTCGCAGCGCGTTGCACCGAACCGCCCCAGATGATCGGCATGGACCCCGTCGGTGTATTCAACGCCCTTGCCAATTGACAGTGCGGCAACCTGCAACAATTCACCTTCTGAAGGGGATTCCGAAAAATTTCTCAATGTCGTGGCTGGCTCTTAGTTCGAATTCGCTGCGCTCTGTGCGAACGACCGCTGTTTGTTGTTCTTGTATTATGCCGACATACGGCTCTGAACTTCCAATTGCGCAACGGCTTGCGAGGGCCGGCGCGGCATAATCCGAACCTCGGCATTATGGACATTATGCCGATGTCGGCATAAGACGCATTGGACCCGGCACCGCTCGCGGCTCGACCGCGACTTCGGGCGCAAGAAGTGGGGCGACGAGGGCTATGCCCAAGAGGAGCTGGTGGCAGAACTCGGTGCGGCGTTCCTTGCCGCCGATCTGGGATTGACCCCGGAACCCCGCGACGAGCACGCTGCCTATATCGCCAGCTGGCTCAAGGCGCTGAAGAACGACAAGCGGTTCATCTTCCAGGCCGCGAGCCACGCACAGCGCGCCGTGGACTATCTCCACGGCTGTCAGCCGCTGATCGACGAAGAAGACGAGGCCGCCGCTTGAGCGGCCTTTTCATCTTGGCCAATGGCGTCAAGACTTCATTGGATTAGCCGGAGCTCGAAGACCTTCCAGCTGATCTCGGGGCGTCCTAGTATGTCAGGGAAATCCCCTTGAGGCAGCACCTCAAAGCCAGCATCCTCGGCCGTTAGAACAAAGTCACTCGGATCAATCGGATGCATGCCCCGTGCTGCATCTGCAGGTCCGAGGCGCAGTGAAACGAATGCAGAGCCGTTTGGTTCTAGAAGTTCTAGTATCCGGTCCAAAGCCGCGCGACGATCCGCAGGTGCGATGTGCATCCACACGGCATTGATCAGGACCAAATCAAACTGAGTTCCACGAAGGGCGGCGTCTCTAAGACTTGGCAACCGATCGCTGACCCATTGAATCTCCTGTCTTGGATGAAGCCGCTGTGCCAGGGTCAACATAGTCTGAGAGGGCTCAATTGCTGTCACGGTGTGTCCATGATCAGCAAGCCATGCAGCGTCTCGGCCGGTACCTGCGCCGATGTCCGCTATGCGCAAGCTACCTTGCGAGAGGCGGTTGATTAGAAATGGATATGCTCGCTCGAAGGCAACCGCTTCGTAGCTATCCGCAAGCGCGGTTGCATAACGATCGTAATACTCAATCGCTGATTGATATCTATTCATATTGAGAGCTGATCCACGGTCAATCCAGTATCCGACTAGCAGGATTATGCTACCTGCCGCAGCCCATCCTAGCATAGCCGAGAACAAAGTGCGAACACCCATGTTCTTGCGTGCTAGTCGACTACCCAGTCCTGTGTCCTCCGACGACGGACTAGCGTCGACATAGGCTGCACGATCAGCTTCTTTTAACCAGTCCAGATAGCACTGCATCACATGCCGGAAGCGATGCAGAACTGCGATAAAGGTGATGTTACCGACGGCCGCAGTAACAAGCAAAACTGAAACCAACAAAGGTGTGTCCAGAATTTGTGAAACGCCGAACCACAGCCCTCCAGTCAGCGTCATCGCCAGAACTGGGATTTGCCACATAATTTGGTTCAAGGATCGGAATTGCTCGTAGTTCTGTTGGTATGCCTCAGGCCTTATTTCTTTTCCTCTTTCCGTCATGTTGTTTTCCATTTCTCTGGTCTGCTCGCTTCTCAAATGCTCGCGCTAACGCCGTTAGGAAATGATGGACTGCTCACGATTTGCCGATCCCAAACATTTGCGAAGCGCGTAGCACAACGTCAGGATCGATTTTTGATGGAGCGACATCAAGCAAGAGAAGCTCTCGGCGCAGTCGGCTCCAGCCCATCATGTCTGCTCCGAGCAGCGACTTTGTGTCGAGGAGATCTGCGTCTTCGTTCGATCGCAAGGTTGCCCATGGATTACCGTCATCCGGCATCCCTATGAGCGAGTTGTAGTGGTCACGCGGTTCGAGTTGCGGCAACATAAGGTCGGCAACGCGCCGGAACCATGATCGAGTAGAATTATGCCGGATACTCATTTCTGAGAGACCTGCGATCTGCTCAAGTACCCTTCTAGACCGCGCAATCGTTTCGCTTACGGGATACTGTTGAAGTAAAAACGCACTCTGTCCCTGCTCGATCCCTGTAGCCATCTGAGCTGATGAGGTCGGTCCAGCTTCAGCCTGCATCTGCTGTCGCAACCATTGTGGACCATCACGCAATCCCACGATGAGCCGTATTACCGGATTAAGGCCGAAGAGCCGAAACTCGCGCTTATCGCGCATCGGTGGCGTGTGAAGAGCATACCAGCAAATACCTGTTGCTACGAGTAGAACCTGCCGTAGTTGGTCTTTTAGGTTCGACCCCGCCTCCGGAACGCAGGCTTTAAAAATCAGGTCATCGAAGTCCCGGCGACCGAAGTAAACAGCGATGGTATCGAGAACGAAGAAGTAGTCATGGTGAAGCGAAGATCGCTGATCTGAGTAGAGAAGACGCCAATATGCCGCGACATCGGTTCCAGGGTCGGGGCTTACCGAAAGAATCCAAAGAAGGGCGGCGCTGATTGCCTTTGCTTCGAGGATGGCCAATGGCCGAATGAATTGCTCACTCTGGTCCTTTGGTTGAATTGTCGCAACGCCGCCGTACTCGACAAGCTCGAAAACTCGCGCGGTATTCAGCAAGTTGTACGCCTGAGTTGCACCTAGTCCCTGCCAACCGGGTGTCGGCTTCCCAAGGGGGCGGCGCTGCCTCAGATCACCCCACGCAAGCGTCCTCATAACTTGAAATTCAAGTGCCGACCAAAGGCTTTGCAACTCTACTGGTGCTGTCTCCAGTGCTGCAGGCAACTGCGAGCGTTCGATATGCCGGTAGATCGCCAACCCTGCTGGGGCGCTTTGGTGTGCGAGCGCAACAGGAATGTACCGTTCCAAGAGAGCGAACTCGTCGACCAGGAGGCAAAGCCAGCTTGCTCCGAGTGGCGTCGTCAAAAGATCGATCTTGTGTACGGCTTCGTGATGATAGGCTGCTATGACGAGATGAAGTTCAAATCGGCCTTGTGCGGACGTCTCCAAGTAAATTTGTTTTGCATCGGCATGCTTTGACCACCCCTCGCGCAAGAACTTCCAGAGATCTAGAACACCGTGCTCAATGAAGGGTGAGATCACCCGACGAGCTTCATCGCTAAGTATCCAAAAGATTTCTTCCGGAACAGTTATCTCCAGCGAGACAGGATCAAACCGCACTTTTGGCAAAAGCTCCGCCATCTCCTCTGGGATGTGGAGCGTCGGATCACCATACATCAGCCTGGCTTGGTCCAATCGCAGAACGCGTCGATCCCAGCCTGGGAGATCATCACGGCGATCGGCACCAAAACGGGCGTGATCTCAGGCGGCAGGCCAAGCTGGTCTTGAAGCAGAACCAGCACCGCTGTAGCCGACGCTGCTGTCTGCATGGCGACTAGTTCGCGAAAGGAGCTGTCGTCATCGCAGATTCTACCTCTCATCCGATCTCTGAAAGCTCTGAAAAAGCCTTTTGGATCATCTCCTTTCGCAGCCATTCCGATCGCGCCGTCATCACCAAAGTACGCCGCGATATCTTTGTCTCGGGAAATCTCCGCAAGAGTCTGTGCGAGGCGCTCATGCGCAAGTTCAATTCCACCCTCCTTTACTGCCGCCTCTAGCGTCATGGTCTGGTGCATTAGGTCGTCAAGTGTGATGTGGGTATCCAAGATTCATATCTCCATTAGTTTGTCGATCTGAAACAAGCGACGTGATGCGATCGAAGTGGCCTTGAGGCCTTTGCGATTAGGCACAGAAGTAAGCAAAGACTGGGTCGCAGTTGCGCTTGGCACCAGTGTCGGTTGAAGGCTTTGCGGGCCCAGTGCCTTCTAAACCACACAGCTACATTTCTCCTGAATTTCCGCACATATCGCCATCAGTTCATCGAACGGCTGTGACTCATCCATGAGCAGGCCGTCCTCGATCATGCGGGCGTAGTCATCGGCTAAGACATCTCGCGCTTCGCCTTCGGGCACGAGCTGCAGGTTGCCGTTTACGGCGGCATGGTAGTCGATTGGTTGGTCGCTTGCATCTTTTTCACGGAAGAACATGGCCTTATGCGCTGCGACGGCTTCCGCAAGGGTACGGTCCTTCATGGCGGCCTCGGCATGGCCGGTGGCCGCTAGGCGTGTCAGGTCATACCAGTGCCGGGCGAAGCGGTCGCCACGCAGCTTGCCTTGCTTGCAATAGACATGGGCGGCGGTGGCCTTCTCCCAGAAGGTGCGTGCCGCCGTCATCACGCGCGGCGTCGCTGTTGGGAAGGTGACGGCATCCACATGCGGAGCAGCGTCACAGGCGACTTGCATCAACTGGTTTGGTTCACCCGTGGCGCGGGCACCGAATTCGAGTTTCACTTCGGGTCGGACATAGTCGGAGGTCCGGGTCTGGGCGGCGTAGCGGACGAAGATCTCATCATTCTCGACGCGGATATCGCCATCGGATTCGGCCGCTTTCAGGGCCTCGGCCAGGAACGGTGCCGCAGTGTTGGCCACCCAAATGGCCAGGCGCTTGCGGACTTCCTTGCTCCACTTGCCTTCCTGGCTACGCGAGGGCGGTAGTGCATCAGGCGCATCGCCGACCAAATCTGGGGCCAGCTCACGGATGTCATAGGTCAGGTCCACATCTTCCGAGAACCGACGGATCACCTGATAGGCCTTGGATAGCGATGTGCCGCCCTTGAACACCAGCGGTGCGCCGATCTCATCGCCGAACAGGGTTTCGAGGCACCAGACGACCCAAATGTCTTTCTCAAGCAGATGCACAGGCCGACCGGAGGCGCTGGCCGCTACGTCCAGCACCTCGCGTTGATCGGCAGCTGTCAGATCAAAATACGTCTCAGCCATGCGCCATCCGGCTCACGGTACCAGCCAGCCAGTCCGGCATCCGGCCCGCGACACGGGCCAACTCTGCTCGCTCCTCGCTGTTCAGGGTAGTGCGCAGGCGCGAGGCAGCCGCCTCGGCCTTCTCAGGGCCGAGCCAGGCCAAGGCCCGGATCACCTGACCCGATTGGGCGTTGCCCAGAGCCAGCTGCCAGTTCGGCGCGTGGCGCAGCTCGACTTCCTGTTTGCCGAGCACCAGACGCCGGGACCGGCCCGAGGTCAGATAGACCGGGCGGGTCGGCACTTGCGTGGTCAACCCAAGGGCGTTTGCCGCCATGGCCCCGCTCGCCGCGATGCGCTCACCGCGCTGTTCGGCCAGGGCCGCCACGGTCTTCTCAACCGAGGGGGCGCGCTTGCCGAACCGGCTTACCACCGGCAGCACATAGGCTCCACGACC
>CEUS01230688.1_pt1 | contig 11321 bp, 6 predicted proteins | sample 427031 | NCBI WGS metagenome assembly CEUS01 (sample SAMEA2622837, study PRJEB7988) | marine metagenome | biome: marine biome (ENVO:00000447); feature: marine epipelagic mixed layer (ENVO:xxxxxxxxx); material: "saline water (ENVO:00002010), including plankton (ENVO:xxxxxxxx)" | depth 140 m | reverse complement strand
TGCGGATGACAACCTGCGTGTCTGGTGTAACTTCATGTTGACTTTCTGAGCAATTTCATCCCGCTTATCCCCGGCATCCTGAGATCAGTGAGGAAGAGATCCGGCGGATGCGACTCGAACAAGGGTAACGCCTAGGCTCCACCTTCACAGGTAGTGACTTGAAATCCTGCTGTGCTGACGGCCTCCTTTATAATGTTCAGGACATTCGGTTCGTCGTCTACGATGAGGACGCTTGTGAACATGTGACCTTTTGAGGGAAAAATGGTGAATTCAATGAAGGGTTTCGAGATGCTGAAAGAAAGACGGATAGGACTTGTCAACGCACCCAGGATCGAGGATTTCGATGCCGGGGACCCTCAACCCAATCAGGGCAAGGCTCATGGCCATCCGGTGGTCTTCGTAGGTCTCCAACCGTGCGGGGAGTTCGGCAATTCCCGGATGTACGGTTAAGCCATCCGGCATTGTTTCAACTCGGATCCCAAGCTTTCGCAGTTCCGTTGCCATAGCTGCAATGCGGTCCGTCTCTTTGATTCTCAAATTCGACACGTTCCGGACCTTGACCGGTCCTGAAGCAAAGGGAGCAAGGACACAAACTGTCTGGACCACATCGGGCATCTTATTCAGGTCAACGTCGACTCCGCGGAGCTGTTTTGGCCCTGTGACCTCAAGGCCGTTTCCAGTCTTCCGAACCTGGCATCCCATCTTGCCAAGGACTTGTACAAACGCCAAGTCGCCCTGGGCGGTCGTGGAAGGGATGTCAAGTATTCTGATTCTGCCCCCGGTGAGTGCTGCGGCTGCGAAAAAATATGAGGCGTTGGTTGCGTCAGGCTCGATTTGATAATCTTGGCACCGAAAACGTTGGCCAGATCCAACAGCAAACCTTCTGTAGTCATGGTTTTCCACCTCCACACCGAAGTCTTTCATGATCTGGATCGTCATATCGATGTAGGGTGTGGAGACGAGGTTACCTTCTATGTGGATGTCCACGTCCTGTTCTGCGTAGGCGGAGACCAACAGGAGCGCCGTGAGATATTGGCTGCTCCGACCCCCGGGCAACCCGATGGATCCTCCCCGGATTCCGGTGGACGCGATTCTCAGTGGAGGGCAACCATTGTTCAGTTCCGTTGCCGGTTGCACACCCAGCTTGCTCAGACCGTCCAGCAAGTCTTGTATTGGGCGCTGCCGCATCCGGGGAACGCCATCGATGCGATATCTTCCGGTTCCCAATGACGTCAGGGCCGTCAAAAATCTCGCAGTTGTGCCTGAGTTACCAACGAAGAGGTCCCCGTCTCTAGCGGGAATTTGACCGTTGGTGCCATGAATGATGAATTCTTCATCACCACACTCCTCGACGAAAATCCCAAGGTCGTTAAGACATTTGGACATGTGCTGAGTGTCGTCACTCTTCAATGCTCCGGTGAGGTGTGTTTTTCCATTTGCCAGGGCGGCTATGATGAGCGCCCGGTTCGTATAGCTCTTGGATCCGGGTACACGGATGTCCGCGTCAACCGGATGATCCATGGGGGAAATTTCTATTGAATTTTTCATCGTCCGGTTGAGATGTGGATGGTGAGAAGTAGGAGAATTCAGGGCGTTTTGCCGGGACAGAAATGTAACAGAAAGGTGAGGCCAGTTCAAGAGAATTGCAATTATCGAATACCAGACGACCGAACACTCACTTTTCAATTCAGATAAAATAAAGTCCCCTCCGGCTTCGGTCACCTTAAAGGTTCCTACATACCGGAGGGGGCTCGACCAATCGGTACCACTCAGAGTCGAACTATTTGAAACGCAAAAGATATGCCAGAATCCTGTAATGCATGTAACCATTTAATTTAAAAAGACTTGCTTTATAATAAGGTGTGTGTCAACAGACCCCATTGTGGAAATTCATTCCGGTCATGCGGTTGATTCGGGTCGAGTTATCTCTGCTCAATTATCCAAATATTGGGTCCGGGACGTCCGCAGGCGCCATCACTTGTGGCAGACAAATAAAAAAGTTTTATCCGGAACCTGGGGTAAATTTTGACGTTATAGAAAAGCTTCCGGAGTCCTGTCAAACTGACGCTTGACTTTTGGTCTGCCGGGAGACTAGATTATACCCGTTGATGGGCGGCACCCAACACTATTCTTTCCCCACAGGTGTCTCTCTCGGTAGGTATTCCCCTCGCCCGCCATTCCCCCTGCGGGTCTTTTTAATCCGATTCATCACAAGTCACTTTGTTATCCCCAAGTCGTTGTCCATCTATCCTCGCTCCTGGTTCAGGCAGAGGGAGAATTCTGATGAAGCAGTCTGATTTTGTGCATTTGCACAGCCATACCATGTACAGCTTGCTGGATGGGGCGTGCAAAATCAAGGATATAGCGCAAAGGGCAGCCGAGTGGGAGATGCCTGCGGCAGCGATGACCGATCACGGAAATTTGTTTGGGGCAATCGAGTTCTATAAAGAAATGCAGGAGGTGGGCGTCAAGCCCATCATCGGATGTGAGGTATACTGTGCGATAGAAAGCCGATTTTCGCGCAAACCTGCCAGAGGCATACAAAGTGCCTCAAATCACCTTGTGCTGCTGGCCAAGGATTCAGTTGGCTACAAGAACTTGATCAAACTCGTCTCCGAAGGATACCTTGAGGGGTTCTACTACAGTCCTCGAATTGACAAGGAACTGTTGAGAGAGCACGCAGAGGGGCTGGTCTGTCTTTCTGCTTGTATCAGTGGCGAAATTCCACATCTGATCGAAAGGGAAGGAATTCAGGCCGCTAAAGAGGCGGTCTCCGAATACCAAGAGATATTCGGTGATGACTTTTATCTGGAGATACAAAGACACGGTATTGACAGGGAAGCCAGGATAAATCCCGGTCTCATAAAGTTGAATGAGGAGATGGGGGTTCGTCTTGTTGCTACAAACGACTCTCATTTTCTGCGCGAAGAAGACCATGAAGCGCACGCTGCGCTTGTTGCCATCCAAACTGGCAAGACGCTGGAGGACCCCAACCGGATGTGCTACCCGGGTGGGGTTTATTTCAAGTCCTCAAAAGAAATGTACGAACTGTTCTCAGATGTACCCCATGCCCTGGAGACCACGTTGGAGATTGCAGAAAAATGCAATCTGGAAATGGCCTTCGGGGAGTATCATGCACCCGAGTTTCCGTTGCCGTTCAGTTTCAATTCGGCGGATGACTACCTGTCTGATTTGTCACGCAGAGGAATGGAACGCAGGTGCAAGGTTGTAACCCAAGAGCATGAGCAGCGTCTGGAATTCGAACTGGATATCATCAAACAGACGGGTTACCCGGGTTATTTCCTCATTCTTGGTGATCTGGTTCGTTTTTCCAGTGAGGCTGGGATCCGGGCTTCCGCTCGCGGATCAGCTGTCAGCAGTCTGGTTGCCTATGCATTGGGCATTACCACGGTTGACCCGATGGAGCATGGGTTGTATTTCGAACGGTTCCTGAATCCAGAGCGTATCTCCATGCCGGATATCGATCTGGACATAGCCGACAGGGACAGAGAAAAACTGATCGAATACGTGGTTGAGAAATATGGCCGAGATAATGTCTGCCAGATCATCACGTTCGGGACAATGGGAGCCAAGGGTGTCATCCGAGATGTTGGTAGAGTACTCGACATGCCCTTTGCTGAAGTGGATCGCATCTCAAGGCTCGTGCCACCCGAGTTGAAGATGACACTTGATAAGGCACTGGCTGCCTCACCGGAACTCAAACAGATTGCCGAGGGCGGCGGCGTGGGTCAAAGGCTGATGACCATCGCAAAGCAGCTTGAAGGAACCGCCAGGCACGCATCAGTGCACGCTGCGGCTGTAGTGATCTCGCCAACACCGATCATCGAGCACATTCCACTCTATAAGTCCCCCAAGGGGGACGAAGTAGTGACCCAATTCCCCTTTGAAACAGTTGAAGAGCTGGGCCTCCTGAAGATGGATTTTCTTGGACTTCGGAATCTCACGGTTTTGGACGAGGCCGTAAAAATGGTGGAGACCAATCACGGGATCAAACTGGATATCGACAGTTTGCCGATGGATGACGAAAAAACCCTCGAATTGTTCGGCAATGGTCAGACCGTCGGTGTGTTCCAGTTTGAAAGCCCACCCATGCGGGACTACCTACAAAAGCTGCAACCGGACCGCTTCGAAGACATCATCGCTATGAATGCCCTCTATCGTCCAGGGCCAATGAAATACATCCCAAACTATGTGGCACGGAAGCGAGGAGAAGAACAGGCTATATATGCCCATCCTCTTCTGGAGCCAACGCTGAAAGAGACGTATGGGATCATCACCTATCAAGAGCAGGTGATGGAGATCTGTCGGAGTATGGCCGGTTTCACCCTGGGACACGCCGATGGTATTCGCAAAGCCATGGGGAAGAAACTTGCCGATGTTATGGAGAAGTACAAGGTTCAGTTCATCGATGGGGCGAAACAAAACGGAGTGCCTGCGGAGGATTCTAAAAAGATCTGGGCGGATATCGAAGTGTTTTCCGGGTACGGGTTCAACAAAGCACACAGCTCAGGCTACGCTCTTGTAGCGTACCAGGCCGCCTATCTGAAAGCTCATTATCCCGCAGAATACATGGCGGCTAACCTAAACAGTGAAATAGGTGATATCGATCGACTGGTTGTCCTTATCGAAGAATGCCGCCGAATGGGCCTGGAAGTAATGCCTCCTGATGTGAATACAAGCTTTGTAGATTTCGTATCATCTGAAGACAACGTGCTAATGGGAATGGCAGCCGTTCGCAATGTTGGTCGCGGCGCTGTTGAGGCAATAGTCTCTGCACGTATCGAAGGGGAAGCGTTCAGTTCGTTATTCGAGTTCTGTGAACGTGTGGATTTACGCGCGGCCAACCGCAGATCGATCGAAAGCCTTATTAGTGCAGGGGCACTGGATTCGCTTGGTGGGCATCGTGCTCAGCTGCTGGAGGCTCTGGGCAGGGCACTGGACATGGCCCAGGCCGCGCAGGTAGCACGTCAAAGAGGTCAGATTACGCTTTTTGAGTCAGAAGGGATGACTCAACAGGCCGCCGTCGTAAATAACCAGGTGCTTCCGGAAATGCCAGAATGGTCTGAACGAGAACGCTTGAGCAGAGAAAAGGAGATGCTTGGCTTCTATCTGTCTGGGCATCCCCTGGCGAAGTACCGTTCAGATCTGTTCGCGATGGGCATCCGATCCATCCAGGACTTGGAGGGCCTACCGGATGGGGCAGAGCTGAAGCTGGGCGGACTCCTTGCAGAAGTGAAACCGCACACGGATCGAAATGGAAGACCCATGGCATTTGGGACCTTGGAGGATTTGGATGGTACAGCAGATCTCGTGGTCTTTCCCGATGCCTTTGAAAAGGTGAAAGAGTTGATGGTCCCCGATGCGGTGGTTGTGATGCAAGGTCGTCTATCCGGTCGGAACGGTCGCACCTCAATTCAGGTGGAACAAGTGCTTCCGATCGAGAAGGCAAGAGAAACCCTGGCCGATGCAGTCAACGTGCTGGTTTCAGCTGATGACCTGGATATACAAAAACTCGAGGCTCTCAAGGAGCTGATGGAAAGGTTCGAAGGGAAGTGTACATTGTATCTACACTTGCAGCTGGGCGAAGACCATAGGACTGTCATTCGGTCCCGTCAGATACGGGTCGCATGTAGTGAGACACTTGTTACAGAGATTGGGGAACTGTTGGGGACACGAGCAAAGGTGTGGGTATCCGCAGAACATGTGCGCAATCGCCGGGCAGCTCGGACACCCCGTGCGGACACTGTAGATCCACTGGAGTCGTTTACCGCTGCATCACCTACAGCACTGACATCCAACGGGGTTTCCGCGGTGCCCGCTTGAGTAAAATCTTAGAATCCAGCGTACAAAGACGCCCGGTTTCGTGTGCTGAACCGGGCGTCTTTGTTTTATACCGCGAAGAATCAGACTAGTAGTATTCGTGTCTTCGTGAGTAGATGTTCAGTAGAAAGCCGACAAGAATCATGTTTACAACCAGGGGAGATCCCCCATAGCTCAGGAAGGGGAGAGGCAGACCGGTGACCGGCATTACACCGATAGTCATCCCGATATTGACAAAAATGTGGAAGACCAGGATGGACACCAGACCTATGGCTACAAGGCTCGAGAAGCGGCTCTTTACGATGGTGGCAATGTGAACAGCTCGCCATATGATGAACAAGAACAGGGCCAGCACAGCAATGGCACCCAAGAAGCCGAACTCTTCACCCAACACCGAGAAGATAAAATCCGTGTGCTGCTCGGGTAGGAATGCCAGTTTCGTTTGTGTTCCTTCGAGGTAGCCTTTTCCGCTCAGTCCTCCTGACCCGATCGCTACCCTGGACTGGATCACCTGATAGCCGGCGCCAAGCTTGTCCATATCCGGGTTCAAAAAGGTCAGGATTCGACGTTTCTGGTATTCGTGCAATTTGTGATCCCAGATGTACGGAGCACCCACAGCGACGGTGAGATTGACCGTGACCAGCGTTACGATGAGGCTTAGCCTGGGGCGCACAATGAAGATGATGCCGGCCATAAGCAGGATGAGGAAAACCAGAGAAAAGTAGTGGAATGCGCAGATCAGACTCAAAAATGGGGAAACAATGAAGAACATGACGATTGGGCGCAAGCCCGCCCAGTAGAGCACCGGAAGCAGAATTGCCCAGAATACGAGAGAAGTACCTAGGTCGGGCTGTTTGTAGACGAGGAGTGCCGGAATCATCACCAAGACCAGCGGCGCAACGAATGTACGTACTCTATCGAGGTTCAAGTTTCTGCGGGAAAGGTAACGTGCGAGCGCGAGCACCGTCGCAATTTTGGCCAGTTCCGACGGTTGTACGTGCATAGGACCTAGGTTGAACCATCGACGATCGCCAAACTCCAGAACCAGTACGAGGAGAAATATTGCAACTCCGTAAAGGATGTAGGCGAAGGCGTAATAAAACTTAAGCGGAATGGCTACCGTGAATACCAGGGCTATAAGAGCCAATGCTGTCCATACGATTTGCTTCTTGTATACAGCTCCAGCACTCCCCAAATCCCAGTTGAACGTGGCACTGTATATCATAGTAATCCCAATGGCAGCCGTAGAAAGCACTGCCAAAAGGAGTGAAATATCCAGTTCACGTTGAATGTAGCGGGAGAAGTTCATCCTTCTACCTCTGTTGCGCTGAGGCTACCGGTGCATTGCCGATCACGGTTTCGGGCTGACTCGGCGCTGGCTCTTTTGAGGCAACCGTGATTTCCTCAGAGGCTGCATTGTCGAAGTAGGTCTCCAGAACGCGCCTTACCATAGGCGCAGCGATTTGCCCGCCCTGTCCGGCATTTTCTACAACAATAGCCACGACGATTTCTGGATTCTCCATAGGTGCGATGGCTGTGAACCAGGCGTGGTCCTCACCGTGGGAATTCTGGGCTGTTCCCGTCTTTCCACCCACGACCACGCCACGGACACGTGCCTGTTTTCCTGTTCCGTGTAGACTGTTCACCACGTCCCGAAGAATGCTTCGCATATGCACCAAGCTCGTCTCGGAGATGGATACGGGTTCGCTTAAAGACGGGTCGTCGTTGCCAAGCAGGACGTGGGGTCTAGGCAGAGATCCCACGGCAAGCGCGCTGATGTATCGCGCAATCTGGATGGGGGTTGCAGTGGTTTCGCCCTGGCCGATGGAAAGGTTCAGCATGAATCCTTCCACCCAGCTCCCCCTGTTCCTTTCGTAATATGAGCGATCTGTGATAAGTCCTTTCGCTTCGCCATCTCCACCGGCCGCGATGTCGATTCCCGTAGGCTGACCCAATCCCAAGATCTTGGCGTATTTGTTCCAGTTCGCTATGCCGACCTCCCGACCCAAATTGTAGAAGAAAATGTCACAGGATCGCACGATGGCCGACCGAAGCGTAAGCTCACCGTGCCCGGTATCCAGGTGGCAGCCAAAAAACCGATCCCCGAATTCCAGTTCACCCTCACACGGGTCATATCTCTGTTCATCGGGTTCTAGAATACCCAACTCCAATGCCGCCAGGCCCGTGACCATTTTCAGCACGGATGCCGGAGGATACTCACCCTGGATACTGCGGTTCAGTAGCGGCTTTTGAGGATCTGCCTGCAGTGCATGCCATTCCTGCAAGTTCCGGACCGACCGCGGATGAAATCCCGGCTTGCTGACCATCGCAAGGATCTCTCCGGATCGGGGATCCATGGCCACCAGGCTTCCCTTCAGGTTATCCTGAAAGCAGAGCTCGGCCTCCAGCTGGAGCCGCCAGTCAAGTGTCAATACTATATTGTTTCCAGACACTGCGTTGTGTGTTCTGTCCGGAAACGATCCAACCTCACGTCCCCTGGCATTTACCTCAATGAATTTGATTCCCTCTTGCCCCCTCAAGTCTTGCTCACACAGACGTTCAACACCGCGTTTTCCAATCTGATCGTTCATGCTATAACCCTGGGGCTGCTTTCGAGAAAACGTCTTGGCATCGATCAGTCCCACATACCCTAGAATGTGTGGGGCCAGGGGGAATGGACCGTTGAAGGGGGGATATCCTCTTCTGGCTTCTACCTGGATTTCCATTCCCGGAAGGTCGTAGCGATCTTCCTCGATCATGGATACCATCTCGAAGCCCACATCACGCTTGAGCTTCACTGGATCGTAGAAATGTCGTTTCCTGGATGCCAGCTTACTCTTGATGCGTTTCTCGGATAGGCCAACTGTATCACTCAACCGTGAAATCACTCGAGCCTGCGTCTTGGGATCCGTGTTACTCATCAGACGAGAGGGGATGACGGAGATGGTGTAGGAAGGCCTGTTGTCCACCAATATTTCCCCGTTCCGATCCAGAATCAGACCTCGATTGGCCTCGATGGGCACAGGCTGCATCGTATTCTTTTCCGAATGGATCCGGTACTGTTCCCAACCCGTGATTTGCAGCAGATAGAGTCTGGCAAACAAGATACCGAACAGGATCAATACAGACCCGAGCATCCAATGTGCTCGACGTTCCCGCGTGCCGTTATCCATGAAGTCTTCGTGCATCCAGATAGATTCCTTTATTGAATCGGATGGACAGCAGCAATGACAGGCAAATTCCAAGCGCAGTGGTATACAATGCGGTTCCCACCCCAACCTGGATCAGTCTGATGGGAACAACCGACACATTCGGCAAGGAAGCAAAAGTGAAGAAAACTAGATCGTGCAGTAAAACAGTCATGAACAGCAACAGTGCTTTTACTCGTAGATCTTCAGCAACGATGCCTATCCGCGTGTATCCAACCGCAAAGCCCACTACGCTGTTGGACAGGGCGTTTATCCCCATTGCATCGGGGTCGAAGACGTCCAGCAAGAATCCGGATGCGAACCCATACAACGTTCCCTCGATCTGACCACGCGAAATGCCAATATATGCCAGCACTATGAGCACTACATCCGGCTTAAGTCCGAGAATCCCGATCTTACTGACCCAGGATGTCTGGATCAACAAAGCCAATAACAAAAGTAGAATATTGCTGAGTGTTTTCATTTACGCTTAATCCGCAGCATTCTCTTCAAGGGGTCTAACCAGAATAAGTCTGCCGGCCTTGAGGCTAGAAGCGTGTCTGATCCCGTTCCACTTCTTCAGATTTCTGACGCTAGTGTCGAAGTCTCTGGCGATCTCCCAAAGAGTATCTCCCGGTCTAACCAGATAGAAGTTTCCAAGCAAAGGTGTATCCGGGTTGCCACCTTTGGGCTGCCAAATAACAAGCCTGTCCCCGGGGAAAATGTGCCTGGGAGCCGTGATATTGTTCCAGGTACGAATCTGGTCCGGCGTAACTCCTTCATCCTTTGCAATGCGCCAGAGGGTGTCGCCCTTGCGAACCCTGTAGGTGTGCCTCTCGTGGCTGCTTTCGTCGGGTGAGACACCCAATGTGTTCCGCTTCGCCACATATTGCCGACCTGGCCGAATCGGAATCTTCAGACGGGTGCCGACCTGCAATCGCTTGGGATTATGGATACCATTCGCATCCATAACAGCTCTCGTACTGACCTGCATTTGGCTGGCGATGCCCGATATTGTATCTCCGTGCCGGACTCGGTATTCAACCATCTGAACCTTGCGATGGGCTGGAACTCTAGCATAGTTCGTGAGGAACCGTTCCTTCGAACCGGCGGGGACACGCAAATGATAGACACGTTTGACCGGAGGCGCGGGGGTATACCCCACGCGAAGCTCCGGATTTAGGGCCTTCAGGGACTCGAAGCTGGCACCCGCACATTCTGCGGCCAGACTCAAGTCGATCCATTCCGAAACCGCCACAAGGTCGTACGAGAACGGTGCCCGGTATACTACATCTGTAAATCCGAACCACTCTGGATCCTTGGAAAGAATCAGGGCAGCCATGAACCTGGGTACATGGTTCCGTGTTTCTCTGGGCAGGCCGTGGAGTTCCCAGAAATCCCTCGTGCCCGATTTTTCCATGATCCGGCTGAGTCTGCCCTGGCCACAGTTGTAGGCAGCAATGACGAGTCGCCAGTCCTCGAAGAGTTTGTACAGGTGTTGGATGTGGCGAATTGCAGCATGGGTTGATTTTTCGGGGTCACGTCTTTCGTCGATCCAAAAATTGCGCTTTAATCCATAAAGCGGCGCCGTGGATGAGACAAACTGCCAGAGGCCGGCCGCACCTGCCCGAGAGTATGCCTTGGGATTGAACCCGCTCTCTATCATCGCTTTGTAGACGAGGTCTTGGGGTAAGCCTGCTTCCTGCAGCGCCTCCTGAATCAATGGAGTAAAGACTCCTGAGCGGGATAGCCAAAGCTTGAAGACATCCCTGCCGTTGGTCAGGAAGTAGCGAATGTTCTCCAAGACTTCCGGCCTGTAGTCGACTGGGACATCGGCTGATCCAGCAAGTTTCCGGATCCAGAATTCTGCATAATAGGGGTGCTGGCGAATGTGGGAAGTCACGCTGTCAGGGAGGACGGTGAGCAAGTAATGGAGCGTCGATTCGGGGAGAATCGGCGATGTCGGCGGGAGTAGATCGCGGCTTAATTCAAGTGTGACCCGGACGAGGCCCGAGAGTTTCCTACCACTGAAGCCCGAGCTGCTTTTGGTCAACAGGTCCGCAAGCAGAATGGTTGCCCGGTCGAGGGATACAGCGGCAGAGTCTTTCCGGCTGGTCTCAAGATGGTTAAAGGCCTGGTTGAGGTAATGGTATACACGTGCTACCGGTGCAGGGGTCTGACTTCTTGAGGCACTATCGGACAATGCGGCCATACCTTCTTTTGTGACGGGCAAACCGTCTTTTGGCCGATCTGTTATGGTGTTATTAGTGGTCGCGCAGCCCAGGAGTAACA
>CEUS01550288.1_pt1 | contig 11325 bp, 13 predicted proteins | sample 427031 | NCBI WGS metagenome assembly CEUS01 (sample SAMEA2622837, study PRJEB7988) | marine metagenome | biome: marine biome (ENVO:00000447); feature: marine epipelagic mixed layer (ENVO:xxxxxxxxx); material: "saline water (ENVO:00002010), including plankton (ENVO:xxxxxxxx)" | depth 140 m | reverse complement strand
CGCTCAGCGAGACATCGGGTGCGAAACCAAGAATTCTAAGTGCTATCGCCGTGCTCATTCCAGCCACAATCGCCATACCAATGGCATGCAACGCCAAGATACCTGGAAACGCAAACAACGAGGTCGATTCTCGCGCCCACACGCTTAGTCCACTAGTCTCAATCCAAATAAAAATAGGGTCCATAATATCTATCGGTATCTGCAACGAAACTTAATCTTGTTCCTACAGATCTTGAGTTTTGCTCAGGATTCCTTCCAAGGATTTGCGGCAAAAATTGCAAGCTCTGGCCACAAGACACTTCGTCTCATTCCAACCGCAGCCATAATTGTATTTGCGATATCTTCCGCGTAAAGCTTATTTGGATTATTCCTCCCCGTCTTACCTCCCCAATTTGTTTGAACTTCCGAAGGACAGAGGCTCATAACACGAATTCCATGTGGCCTTAATTCGGCCTGCCAACTTTGAGTAATTCCCCTTAGCGCCCACTTACTTCCCGCATACACTGACCCTGTCTTGCCACCTTTCATCCCTGAAGTTGACGCAATATTGACAATATCACCAGCCTGTTGCTCCTTCATCAGCGGAACAATCCGATTAGACAAATCCACTAACCCGAATACATTCGTGTCGAACACTTCTCGCATCCGCTCCATATCAATAGCACCGACCTCTTCCAAATAGCCAAAAGCTGCATTGTTCACGAGCACATCAATGCCATCCATGCGCTCCACGCATACTTGAACTGTGCGCTCGTTATCACGTCCTTCCGCCACGTCAGCGCAAATACCGTATCCACCTGTTTTCAGTGCAACTGCATCTGTACGATTTTTATCTCGTCCCGTAAATACCACATCATGTCCATCCCTTCTGGCGAGCGTAACAACCGCCTCTCCTATCCCCTGACTTCCCCCCGTAACAAGAAACCGTCTCTTCTCCATAAACGTACAACTCCATCTAGTCGAAAGCGATAACAGTATTTCCCCGACCCTGATTGCTTTCAAACAGCTCAAAAGCTTTCAAATAATTCTCCAGAGAAAACATTCTATCCACGCGTTGAGTTATTGTGCCTGTCGACAAATAATCGATCATCGTGTCAACATTCTTACGATGCAGTTCAGAATTGGCTATTGCCCAGCGTTTCCAAATACTTCCAGCCACAACTGCTTCCTTAATTAGAAGTATTCCAGGTCTGATCGGTTTTTGGCCAGCCGTAAAACCGACTAAACAGATAATACCTAGAGGACGCAGTGATGACACCAACGCCGCCTCAAATAAATCGCCCTGAACTACATCAATTATGAGGTCTACACCCTCCGGATGGCCAAGTCCATGAGCAGCCTGTCTCACTTCGTTCTTAAACTTTCTATGAGCCATCCGATCTCGGCCATAGCAAAGAACCACATCCGCACCTACCTTTTTTGGGTACTCCTTTTTTTCTGGAACACTAACACCAGCAATAACCTTTGCACCTATCGCCTTAGACAACTCAACTGCGGCCATTCCGACTCCACCAGATGCGCCATCAATCAGTACTAGTGAATCACTGTTGATATTTCCGATGACATGTAGCGAGTGATACGCTGGAAAATAATTTCGGCCTAAATTTGCGCACTTTGAAAGTTCTACTGACCCGGGAACCTTCCAGACAGACTCTGCCATTACTTTTACGTGAGAAGACAGCCCTCCAATATCCATCTGCGCAAAGACTCGATCTCCAGTCTTCACATGCTCCACCATCGCCCCTACTCCCACAACGGTTCCCGCAATATCCATCCCTGGAATATAAGGTAAATCCGGACGATGCTGATACAGCCCCTGTGCCTGTAAGGCATCGGGATACTGTACGCCTGCAAATTTTGTTTTAATTAACACTTCTCGGTCTCCACACGAGGGCATCGGCACCACAGCTAATTCGAGCACTTGGCGCAGAGGCACCGGTGAGTCCAGCACATTACCTTCGTTATCCAATCCCGCAAAACGGCGACACTGGACAGCCCTTACCTGTTCTGTCACGAAAGCTCCTACTTTTAAAGACTAGCTTTTACTTTCTTCAGATCAACGCAAAGAGAACCGCTTAACACTAACAACTTCAATACGATCAGGAGTTTCCGGGTCCACTCGACCAGTAATCAGAAATGACTGAAGAGCATCCGCCTGTAATAGCTGGACGTTCTGGTCCCCCTCTGCCAGTTCAAAAAAAGAATTATCACCGAATGTTATTCCTACTACAGAATCACGCGTAAACACCTGCCCGATTCCTGTCACATCGAAACCATCCGGAATAAATCCAGCATTTCGAACTGTATCGTGTACTTTTTTAGAATCAATACTCTCTCCGTCTCCAGATTTCACTGAAATCTCACCGTCTGCGTGACGGACCTCTATCTCCTTGATTTCCGGGAGTCGAAGAAGCCTTCTTTCCAGACCTTGGGCGCACGAGGGACACGTCAGTTCGAGGCTCACTAGCATCTCCTTTAGGGCTAACTGACTGTCCTGCGTCCTAACGCTTAGAATGGAAAGGACGAGAAACCCGCATACACCGAAGAGCACGAACCACTTTTGACAGATATCATCTTTCACGAATCGCAGCCTTTTTAATTAGTCTACCGTGCCAATCGGAAGCGTAAAAGCACTAAATACAGCTTCGCCCGCTTGTCGCGCATCCAATACAGCATCGTTCACGATAAACTGTACTAAAATGATCCGGCCTATTTTACGATACGGAAAACCTCGACTTAAGACCCGTGCAGACGAGATAACTGAGATAAACCAATCAATTAAGGACCTCGTCGTTGATATGACCGATACTATGTACGCGGCAAAAGGAATAGGGCTAGCTGCTCCTCAAATCGACGTTGGTCTTAGAATATTTGTCATAGACACGTCTTCAGGACAGGACCAAAACGACTTTATTGCGATTGCTAATCCACAAATTATTGACATCGCTGGAATCCAACAACACCAAGAAGGCTGCCTCAGTGTTCCTGGCTTTGAGGAGAGTGTAGAGCGCGCTGCAGCTGTTACGGTCCGCGGGCTTGATCTAGATGGAAACCCTATTGTCATCGAAGGAAAAGGACTCTTAGCTCGTGCATTTCAGCACGAAATGGATCACTTGGATGGCGTTTTATACGTTGACCACTTGAGTGGCATGAAGCGAGACGTGATCGTTCGTCGGATAAATAAACTAAAAAAGACGGGGCACTGGTGAGAATTATATTTTTTGGTACACCTCAATTCGCAGTCCCCACCCTTGACGCTTTGATTGAATCTCCACATGAGCTCATCGCTGTAGTGACGCAAGCCGATAAACGCCGCGGTCGAAGAGAACCGGCTTCTCCTTCACCCGTTAAAAAGGTAGGGATAACTGCAGGCGTCAGCGTCCTTCAACCCTTAAAATTGCGCGACGTAGATTTCATAAATCATGTAGCGTCACTAAAACCTGATCTCGGCGTAGTTGCTGCTTACGGAAAATTTCTTCCTGACAACCTACTTGCAATTCCTCGTCTTGGCATGTTTAACGTCCATGCCTCATTATTACCTCGCTATCGGGGAGCCGCCCCGATCCATAGAGCCGTTATTGCTGGCGAAACTGAGACAGGAGTGACCATCATTCGTTTAGTCGCTGAGATGGATGCCGGTCCAATGCTTTGCAAGGCGAAAGTTTCAATAGGCCCTAATGACACCAGTGCGTCTTTGGAGGACAGGCTTGCTGAGCTAGGCGCTGTAACACTCTTAAAAACGCTGAACCAGATAGATCAAGGAACGGCAGTCGAGACTGAGCAAGACCACACTTTGGCTACCCTCGCACCTCTTCTCAATAAAGACGACGGGCGTATCGACTGGAATCTTTCCGCCCAAAATATTCATAACCTTGTGCGAGGTCTTCACCCATGGCCACACGCCTGCACCTATCTCGACAAGCAACGCCTTGCCATACTTAAGACCAGCCTCGTTCACCGTCTCTTAGACAACGACATCCTACAGAAACCAGGAAATATAATTAAATCTTCAGGTAGCGTACTTACTGTCGTCGCAGGTGGCCGCTCTCTCATCGATATCCTTGAGCTTCAACCTGAAGGCAAACGTGCATTAAAGGCTAAAGATTTCTTAAATGGATACAAAATCAACGACACCTCCCGGTTCATTAATTTCTCATGATCAGCCCCGCCAGATATGCCGCCCATCGCGTGCTTAGAGATATACACACCGAGACATGCGATCTACCTCAGGCATTAGAAAAACACCTCGCGACTATGGGGGATTCCCGCGACCGAGGTCTTGCAACCGAGATCGCAATAGGCACCGTACGACGGAGATCGACACTAGATTCGTTCTTGGCTCAGTTCTCTTTCCGAGATCTCGACAAGCTTGATAGAGACGTGCTCGACGTGCTCCGAGTAGCTCTCTATCAGCTGTTATACCTCGACAGAATTCCTCGGCACGCGGTCGTAAACGATGCAGTCTCAATAACACGCAGTGTGAAAAAAAGTAGCGCGGCAGGATTTGTAAATGCGATTCTACGGAAATGCACTAAAACATCCTTCACGGCTAGTGCACCGAAGAAACCGAGACACCACCGTGAGAACGACTTCCCAAGGAATCATATTGAACATCGGCAAGCTCTCGAATACCTAATTAGCACACAGTCACATCCCAGTTGGATTGTGAAACGACTCTTAGAGCGATACGGTTTTTCTGCGACAGAACGATGGTGCGCTTTCAATAATCAGCCCGCTCCCATCACGATTCGCGTCAACTCTCTCAAAACAGATCCGGAAACTTTAATAAAAAAATTAGAGGGCTACGGGATAAAAACAGAAACCGGTCGTTTTTCTTCAAACACCCTAATAGTCATTAAAGGAAATCCACTCACAACAGAGCTCTTTCAAAATGGATTATTTTTAGCCCAGGACGAAGCATCACAGGTGATTTCTGAACTAATGCCAGCCGGACCCAAGCACATTGCTCTTGACCTATGTGCCTCACCTGGAGGCAAAACCGCTGTGATCGCTGGTGCGATGTCAAACAATGGAATTCTAATCGCTACCGATCTGCGCCAGCGAAGAGTGTCCCTTCTGAAACGGACACTCTTCAAGCTTAACGTTAAAAACGCAAAAATAGTCAGGTTAGATGGTCGGAAACCTTTGCCGTTCTCCTCAGTGTTCGACTCGGTATTAGTAGATGCCCCCTGTTCTGGTCTAGGAACCCTTAGAACCAACCCAGACATACGATGGCGAAGATCTGAATACCAGTTGCAATCATTCGCTTCAGACCAAAAAGCATTAATCGCCTCTGGTGCTGAGGTGGTAAAACCCGGTGGACATCTGATTTATGCGACTTGTTCAAGTGAACCAGAAGAAAATGAACAGGTCGTGAACACTTTCTTAGCGAAACATAAGAACTTCTACGTCGAGACGCCTAGAAATAAAAGTTTTTCATCACTTCTTACTCCTGAAGGTTTTCTTCATACCCTGCCCCATCGCGACCATTTGCAAGCATTCTTCGCGGCAGTCCTTATAAAGAAAAGTTAAGATTTCTCGTGTGGAGCAGTGAATTAGTAAAAGTAATCTGACGAACGTTTCCTTGTACAATAAATTACGGGATAAAATTTACAATCGATCAATGCACACAAATACGACGGTTAAAAGTACATTTTTATTCTTCAGCAAATTTCTATTCTTGGCGGGCACGCTTGCCGTGGTTTACGTCTTTTCTGGATTTCTTGGCCTACAATTAGCTCTGAAGAATCGAGAGGTCACAGTTCCTTCTCTTATTTCAATGTCAGTAGAGGAGGCCAGCCTCGCCCTCAAGGAACTAAATTTGACCGCTGACCTTGAATCTTTACGACAGCCGAACCAGGCAATCGCCGCTGGCCTCATAGCTGATCAATCTCCTAATCCTGGAATTCAGACTCGACAAAATCGCCAGGTGAAAATTTGGCTTAGTTCCGGTAAAACCCCTGGGGCAGCTCCACTTTTAGTCGGCGAATCTGAAACGGCTGCCCGAGAACGTCTTGCAAACAATTCGTTTAATCTAGTTGGGCTGTCGGAAATACGATCAGGGCAATATCAGACCAACTCGATCGTCTCACAAGAGCAATTATCACTTGATGGAGAAGAAAACGTCAGATTGCTTGTCAACCGAGGAGAACGAGGCAGAACTTACGTTATGCCAGACTTAATTGGCATAAGAGCTACAACAGCAGCTGAGATACTACGATCGCAAGGATTCCGCATAACAGTTGTAGGCGAACATCCGTATCCAGGGCTCGAAGGAGGCATTATACTTCGGCACTCCCCGCAATCAGGCTTCCAAATCGCACCTGGAGAATCTATCTCCCTCGAGGTAAGTCAGTGAAAATTGAGATTGCTCCATCGATTCTGTCAGCTGATTTTGGGTATCTTGCCGAGGCAGTTGCTTCCGTAGAGCGCGGGGGCGCTGACCTAATTCATATTGATGTCATGGATGGACGATTTGTGCCAAACATAACTATCGGGATACCCATTGTCGAATCCATTAAACGTGTCACCCAGCTACCACTTGATGTGCACCTTATGATTATCGAGGCGCAAGATCACATACAGTCATTTGCTGATGCTGGTGCTTCGATGATTTCCGTGCACATTGAAGCACACTCAAATATCGTCTCCATACTAGAGTCTATTAAATCCATGAATATCCAGGCCGGGATCGCGTTGAATCCCTCCACGCCAATTAGTCACATTGATGGCGTTCTGGGCTTAGTGGATTACGTAGTGGTCATGTCTGTTAATCCTGGTTTTTCTGGACAGTCGTTCATTCCAGAAACCGAAGAAAAGATAGAAGCAGTGCGTTCACGGCTGCAAACAATTAACAGCAATGCTCGCATCGAAGTCGACGGTGGAATCCATACAGGAAATGCCGGAAATGTTGTGCGCGCCGGAGCGAACATTCTGGTGGCAGCATCGGCGATTTACAATTCCGCCGACCCAACTACTGCAACAGAAGAACTCAGGACCTGCGCACTTCAAGGACAACGGAACTAGTGCCTACGAATATCTCACAAATCAGAGTACGATACGCTGAAACAGATAAAATGGGAGTTGTTTACTATGCCAACTATTTTGTTTGGTTTGAGGTCGCTCGTTGCGATCTTTTAAGATCGCTTGGATATATATATGCAAAGCTCGAAGAGGACGGATTAATGCTCCCTGTAATCTCCGCACAGTGTGACTATCTCAGTTCCGCACATTATGACGAAACACTCGATGTGTTAACGCATTGTGAAATACTTTCTCCAGTGAGGGTCAAATTCACGTACGACATAAGTCGATCTGCCGATGGCAACAAACTTGCAACGGGCAAGACAATTCATGCCGCTGTCAATCTAGACGGGCATCTTCACCGCCTACCTGACGAAGTTCAAAAGGTTCTAGCATGAAAGCGTTGATCACTGGTGTTGCAGGCTTTGTCGGTTCCCATCTTGCCGAAAAACTTTTGGCGCAAGGAATTAGCGTGAGCGGTATCGATTCATTTACGGATTACTACCCTCGCATCTTAAAAGAAGCAAACCTCGCATCATTACACAAACACCAAAACTTTCATTTTCAAGAAGAATCGCTACAAACGGCAGCGTTAGTGGAACTGCTGTCTGATGTTACTCATGTTTATCATTTGGCGGCCCAGGCGGGCGTCAGAAAAAGTTGGGGCCATGATTTCAGTGAATACATCACCTGCAATATCGAAGCAACACAAATTCTCTTAGAAGCATGCCGTGTAAGCTCTTTAGAACGGGTTGTTTATGCATCAAGTTCCTCAGTGTACGGCGATGTTGCCTCGATACCCATGCAAGAAAATGTTCCATTACAACCGCTTTCTCCATATGGTGTTACAAAATTAGCAGCTGAACATCTCTGCCATCTCTACTGGGAAAATTATGGCGTACCGACAGTGTCACTACGATATTTTACGGTATACGGACCCAGGCAACGTCCCGATATGGCCTTTAATCGGTTCCTAAAAGCGATCCTTACTGGCGAACCGATTACCTTGTTCGGAAACGGAGAACAAACTCGTGATTTCACCTTCATTGAGGACATTATTAGTGCTACCACAGCCGCCGGGACCCGTGGCGAACCGGGGCGGGTTTACAATATTGGAGGGGGCTCACGGGTCTCGATGAATCACGTAATAAAATTAATGAATCAGTGCACGAACCGAGAACCAATCGTGGTTCATCAAGAACGACAAAAAGGCGATATGCGTGACACATACGCGGACACGACTCTTGCACAGACAGATTTAGGGTTTGAACCATCTGTTACCCTAGAAGAAGGAATTAAGGCGGAATTTGAATGGCTTTCGGAAAATCTATCTTCCTAAAAAAATATCTGTTTTTCAAAAAGGTGTTCTTTTACCTCACTCTACTCGGTACGATAACTACTGTACTCGCCTGTGGAAACAATAGACCAGAGATTCCTCTGACTACAGTCGACGCAGATACCCTACTTTACGACCGGGGTATCGCGGCACTTGATGAAGGAGACTGGAGGACTGCTCGAGAATATTTTCTGCAAATCCGAGACAATTATCCTCAAAGCACCCTGCAACCAGATGCACGACTCGGTGTGGCTGATTCATACGAAGCTGAGGCAACCCTTCAATCCTACATGACAGCACTTGCTGACTTTAGAGATTTCATAGCGTTGTATCCCACGCACCCTCGCGCTCAGTACGCCCAATTCAAAGTTGGCATGGTTTATTTCCAACAAATGAGACGGCCAGAACGAGATCAAGCAGAGACCCGTAGCGCCATTACAGAATTTGAATTATTTGAGGAACGATACCCAGAAAGTGAACTATTACCCGAAGTGCAGGACTACCTTCGCCAAGCATACGATCGTATTTCAGAATCGAATTACGTTGTTGGAAAATTTTATCACAGGATGAACTGGCATCCTGGAGCTATTGATCGTCTTGAAATGATTCTTAGGAATGACCCAGATTTCAGCCAGCGCGATCTTGTTTATTATTACCTAGCTGATTCATTGCAATATGCAGGACGTTCGGAGGAATCTCTTCCCTTACTTGAAAAACTAATTGCTGAGTTCCCGGAATCAGAGATAATTTCTGACGCTCATGAACTGGTAACCCAAATAAAAACAAATCCTCAGGAAGCCATCGATTTCAGTCCTCGACTTAGAACCGAAGACGACCCCTAAGAACAAGGAAGTGGCTCAGGAAACAGCCATCTAACTTCCAGGCGATGAAATAACTTTGTTAAATTTCTTGTAATAGTCAGCGGCTGAGATAAGAGCAGTAACAAGCACGACCCACAGGCCAATCTGTCCAAGCACAAAAAATATCGCAACCTGCTTTCCGAGCATCAGTAACAATATTGCAAACACCTCAGCAATCATCTTTATTTTTCCAAGTGAGGACGCAGCGATTATGACACCTTGACTATGGGCAATACTTCTTAAAACAGTAATTGCGAGTTCTCTGCCCAAAATGACGGCTACCATCCATGCAGAAGCCATCCCCATCTGTACAAGAGAAATCAATGCCGCCGTTATTAACAACTTGTCAGCTAATGGATCCATCAATTGCCCTAGTGACGTCACTTCTTGACGGCGCCTCGCTAGGAAACCATCTAGCCAATCTGTCATGGCAGCAAATCCAAAAATTGCAGCACCGAACACTTCTTTGGGCAGTGAAAAAATGAACTCCGTTTCAAATCGAGTCAGGAGCACGACAACCAAAAGTGGCACAAGAAATATACGTGCAAGGGTCAAAGTATTCGGAAGATTCATTCATTCTCCAAAGAAGTGGCCTGGCGTATTCTATATCGTTAATTGTTAAAATAGTCTCCAACCAACACTATCGTGATGCGTAACAGTAAACTAAAGCATGGTCCGGCAATAAAATGAAAGCAATAATACTTGCGGGAGGATTCGGCACGAGACTCCGCCCCTTAACTCTTCACACACCAAAACCGGTAGTGCCAATATTTGATCGACCATTCCTGAACTACCAAATTGATCTCCTAAAAGGCGTCCCACAGATAGATGAAATTGTCTTAAGCCTGAATTATCGCTCCGATTCAATTGAATCTATTATCGGGAATGGATCAAACGAGGGGCTTTCCATTAATTACACGACAGAACCGTCCCCCCTTGGCACGGGCGGGGCTATTAAATTTTGCGCACAGGATGTTACCGAGACCTTCCTTGTTCTTAATGGTGACGTATTGACCCACATTGATTTAAATGCCGTCATCAATCTTCACCATACTAGAAAGGCTCGAGCGACGATTGTCCTAACGCCTGTAGAGAATCCAAATGCCTATGGCCTGGTTCAGACCGATTCCGAAAAGAATGTGATTAACTTTATCGAAAAACCCGACTCGACAGACCTTCCGTGCAACACAATTAATGCCGGAATTTACGTTATGGAACCTGAGACGCTAGAACGAATTCCACTGAACACAAAATATTCTATCGAACGGACGTACTTCCCATCTTTAGTAAAAAATCACGAACCTTTTGTGGCATATATCGACCACGGGTACTGGCTGGACATCGGAACGACGGAAAAATACGTTCAGGCACACCGCGACATTTTGCGTGGCAAATATCCCGCGTCGCTTCAAGGACAGTCAGACTTTAGTGCTCCTGTTATTCATCCAAGCGCCACTATCGATCCAACGGCGAGCCTTGAAGCACCCTGTTTCATTGGTGCGAATGTTCAAATTGGGGCCAATGCACATATCGGAGCTAACAGCGTAATCGGTTCCTCTTCGAATATTGGACATGACACATCCGTGACAGGTTCTATTTTGTGGCCCCATTGTTCGCTCGCAGCCTCTTCTAGCGTACACGACGCCATCTTGGGACACTCCACGCATGTCGAAGAGCACGCTTCAATTCACTCGGGAGTCGTCTTAGGAGATCAGTCTGTAATTACCGCATACAGCAAGCTCACACAATGAAAATAGATCCCACTGTATTCAAAGCTTATGACGTCCGGGGGAAGTTTCCGTCTCAAATCAACGTGGAACTCGCCTACCAAATTGGACGAGGCTATGTGTCCTACCTCAAGGCACAACGTATTGCCGTATCCAGAGACATGCGCGTGTCATCGCCAGATCTCGCTTCGGCATTCATTGAAGGGGCGCGGCACCAAGGTGCGGACGTCACTGACTATGGAATGCTTGCGACGGACATGCTGTATTTTGCGGTGGCTCGGGACAACCTCGATGGCGGGGCTCAGATTACCGCCTCACATAATCCTCAAGAATACAATGGCATGAAACTCGTCCGGCGGCAGGCTCTCCCCTTAAGTGG
>CEUS01281957.1_pt1 | contig 11329 bp, 10 predicted proteins | sample 427031 | NCBI WGS metagenome assembly CEUS01 (sample SAMEA2622837, study PRJEB7988) | marine metagenome | biome: marine biome (ENVO:00000447); feature: marine epipelagic mixed layer (ENVO:xxxxxxxxx); material: "saline water (ENVO:00002010), including plankton (ENVO:xxxxxxxx)" | depth 140 m | reverse complement strand
TGCGGCGGTCTCGAGCGTGCGGGCTACCGTAGTCCCCACCGCCCAGCACCGCCCCCCCGCGCGCCGGACCTCGTTGATCGACTCCGCGACCTCAGACTCCACGCAGTAGGGCTCGGCGTGCATGGTGTGGGCAGCCGGATCGTCTTCATCCACAGGTCGGAATGTGCCCACGCCCACGTCGAGCGTCACGGCCACGCGACGTACCCCGTGATCCTCCAGTTCGTCGAGCAGTTCCGGAGTGAAGTGGAGCCCCGCCGTGGGGGCCGCCACCGATCCGGCGACACGAGCGTACACAGTCTGATAGCGCTCCCGATCGACGGGTTCGTCCTCACGATTTAGGTACGGGGGCAGAGGGACGTGGCCGTGGCGCTCGATCGCTTCCCGCGCGGAACATGGGGAATCGAGGCGCACCACCCGACCACCACCCTCTGCAGTGCTCAGAACCGTGACCTCGAGGTCGTCCGCCACCAGCACGCGTCGGCCTACCTTGAGCTTCCCACCCGGTCGCACGAGCGCTTCCCAGGTGCGTGGGTCGGCCGGGTCGGCTTCGGGGGTCGGTCGCAGCAACAGTATCTCCGATGGCGCACCTGTCGGCTTCTTCCCCAGCAGCCGTGCGGGAATCACACGGCTATCGTTCACGACAAGCAAGTCACCCGGCCGGAACAGCGTTACCAGGTCCCGGAAGACGAGGTGACGGAGGGGATCCACCGACAGCCCCACACCCGAGCCCAGCGGCACTACCAGCATACGACTTTCGTCCCGCCGCGATGCCGGGTAGCGGGCGATCCTGTCCGCGGGAAGGACGTATTCGTAATCGGATACGCGGGAGCCCTTCACTCCTCAAAAAACGAGGATTGCCCAGCCGGCTCTTTACCCTCCGCAGGCAGAGCGTATCCGAAACGCTGGTAGGCCCGCTTGGTGGCCTTCCGGCCTTGAGCGGTGCGCTGGAGGAAACCCTCCTGGATCAGGAAGGGCTCGTAAACTTCCTCCAACGTCAGCTGGTCATCGCCGAGCGCAACTGCCAGCGAGCTTAAGCCAACCGGGCCACCATCGAACTTCTCGATGATCGTCTTGAGCACACGCGCGTCCATCTCGTCCAAACCGTATTCGTCCACATCCAACATGGCAAGCGCGTCCATCGCGACAGCCTTGTTCACCTTGCCGGCTGCCCGCACCTGGGCGAAATCGCGCACCCTGCGTAGCAACCGATTGGCCACGCGGGGGGTGCCTCGGGATCGACGTGCGATCTCAAACGCTCCGTCTTCATTCACCTCCAGCTCCAAGATGCGTGCACTCCGACGCACGATCTCGGCGAGTTCCTCGAACGGATAGAAATTTAGCCGCTGCGCGATGCCAAAGCGTGCACGCATGGGCGCCGTGAGAAGCCCGAACCGCGTGGTTGCTCCGACCAACGTGAAGGGCTCGATGCGCATCGTCATCGTTTGAGCGCGTGGCCCCTCGGACAACCGGATCTCGATCTGCCAGTCCTCCATGGCCGGATAGAGGAATTCCTCGATGATCGGACGCAGCCGGTGGATCTCGTCGATGAAGAGTACGTCTCCCGCCCGCTGATTAGTAAGCATGCTGACTAGGTCCGCAGGCTTCTCCAACACCGGGCCCGACGTGGTCTCGAGGTTTACCCCGAGCTCTCGTGCCATGAGAGCAGCTAACGTGGTCTTGCCAAGCCCCTGAGGTCCGTGGAACAGCACGTGATCGAGCGGCTCCCGCCGCCGCTTGGCAGCGTCGATGGCAATAGCGAGGGCCTCGCGCACCTTTTCCTGACCGACGAACTCGGACAACTGGCGCGGTCGCAGCCCCGGCTCCACAGCCTTATCCTCGGAGAGGGACTCCGGGGTGGTCACCTCCACGCTGTGGGTCACTTGCGGCCCCCCTTCACCTCTGGTCACCTCCACTCAAGCGCCTTCCGGATCAGTTCCTCCACCGATTCCGCCCCCTCGTTTTCCAGCACCCTCCGCACGGCCACGTCCGCTTTCGCGAAGTTGTAGCCAAGCGCAACGAGCGCTGCGACCGCCTCCTGTGCGAGCGGTGGAGTGGGTGCCTTATCGCCTCCCGGTCCCTCCATCGCCAGGTCCGCGACCTTGTCCCATAGCTCCAGCACCAGACGCTCTGCGGTCTTCTTGCCGACGCCGCTCACCTGCTGAAGCGCGCTTATTTCTTTTCCTGCAAGAGCCCGCGCCAGCCTGGGGGCAGCGTACGCGGACAGCAGCTTGAGCGCCAGCTTGGTACCAACGCCCTTGACGACCATCAACCGGCGGAAGAGCTCCCGCTCGCCGGTCCCGAGGAACCCGAACAGCGCCACCGAATCGTCGCGCACCACCTGGAGCGTGCGCAACTCGATGGACGACCCGGGGTTGGGGATGCGCTGGAGGACGGTGAGCGGAACCTCGGCCTCGTACACCACCCCTCCCGCGGTCTCCACCTCGATCACCCCCTCGGCGTCACGGCTCAAGAGCTGACCCCGCAACCGGCTGATCACGCCTTGACCTTCACGAAGGAACCGGCCATGCAATGGCAGAGGGCGGCCGCGACACCGTCCGCTGCGTCCGCGGGCTTGGGAGCCGAACGAAGCCGCAGTTGGTGCTGCACCATGAATCCGACCTGATCCTTGGTCGCACGGCCGGTCCCAGCTACGGCCTTCTTGATCTCCACCGCCGTGTACTCTGAAATTGGGAGATCGCGTAGCGCGGCGGCGAGCAGGATAGCACCGCGAGCGTGGCCCAGTGACAGCGCGGTGCGGCTGTTCTTTCCATGGAAGACGCCTTCGACCGAAATCGCAGATGGACGATGCCGTTCGATTAGCTCCGCCACCCCCTCGTAGATGTCTCTGATACGTACCGCCAACGGCCGGCGTGCTGAGGTCCGTATGACTCCACACTCCACCAGCGTGACCCGACCTCTCTCACCCCGTTCGACGACGCCGAAACCTGTTACCGCCGTGCCCGGGTCGATGCCGAGCACAAGGTCGGCGTCGGGCCCGATCAAAACCGAGACTCCCTCTCCACGATGGAGAGTGAGGTAGAGTCATCCTCGAACACGAATACATTGAGCGATTCTTCAATCATTCGGTCCCGCTGCACGAGGAGTGGGTCACCCGACCCTAGCGAGCAGTTCCTCGTCGATGTTGCCGTTCGAGTAGACCTTCTGAACGTCATCGTGGTCTTCCAGTAGCCCGATAAGCTTGATCAGCCGCTCCGCATCCTCGCCAGCGACATCGACCCCGGCCTTCGGAATCATCGACATCTCGGTCTGGCTGGGCTCGATGCCGGCACGCCCGAGCCCTTCCTGTACCTCCTGGAAGACGGCGGCCTCGCACGTGATCAGGTAGTCGGAGCCCTCACGTGCAAGGTCCTCAGCGCCCGCCTCCAACGCTGCCTCCAGCACCCTATCCTCTTCGTACTGGGAAGTGTCGACGAAGACCTGCCCCTTACGGTCGAACTGCCACGCCACCGAACCGCTGGCGCCTAGGTTTCCACCGTTGCGCTCGAGCATATGGCGCAACGCGGCCACGGTCCGATTTCCATTGTCTGTCATGACCTCGAGGTAGAGTGCGACACCGCCCGGTCCGTAGCCTTCGTACACGACCTCCTGATAGACCACACCCTCGATCTCACCGGTTCCCTTCTTGATTGCCCGCTCGATGTTCTCTGCAGGCATGTTGGCCGCCTTGGCAGTATCGACCGCCAGGCGCAGACGGTGGTTCCCCTCGAGGGACCCCCCGCCCTCCCGCGCCGCTACAGTGATCTCTCGGATGAGCTTCGTAAAATGCTGCCCGCGCTTAGCGTCTGTAACAGCCTTCTTGCGCTTGATCGACGACCATTTGCTGTGACCAGACACGGAAGGTCTCCTGGGATTCCCGCTGCACTGCGAGCGGAGAGTCACGTTGGGACCATGGGTAGCCCAACGGGGACAGACAGACTTTGGCTTCTGTTCGGCCCTGTAACAACTTAGGGCTGTGAGGGCTCCTGATCAATCGAATTGTGGGGCAGGAACTAGGTAGGGGGACAGGGCCAAAAAATGGACGACGGATGAGGCGAGCAAACGCCTCGTCACGATAGCTCCTCACAGTATCGGAATAATACGCGTTTCTACGACAGCCTTAAGATCTCAGGCGTGCACCTCTTCCTTATCCTGCTTCCTCTCCGTGATGATCTTGTTCGCCTCGTGATCGGGCACCCTTTCGTAGCTTATGAAGGAGCGCGTATGGTAGGCGCGGCCCTGGGTCATGGCCCGGAGCGCCGCCGCGTACTTGTAGAGTTCGGCTTCGGGGACGTGCGCCCGGATCACTGTGCGACCGGCATTGGGGTCCATCCCCAGAACCTTCCCGCGGCGCTGTGTCAGGTCTCCCATGATGTCACCGACGTATTCGTCGGGCGTAGTCACCGCCACCTCAAGGACTGGCTCCAACAAGACCGGGCGAGCCTTAGGCACGATCTTGTTGAAGGCAAGCGACGCCGCGAGTTGGAACGCGATGTCCGAGGAGTCCACATTGTGATACGAGCCGTCGAAACACTCGGCAGTGAAGTCCACCAGCGGGTAGCCCGCTAGGATGCCCCGGTTTGCCGCTTCTTGGATGCCCCGATCCACCGAAGGAATGTACTTCCCGGGAATGACGCCACCCTTGATCGAATTCTCGAAGGCGTAGCCTTGCCCTCGGGGTAGCGGCTTGAAACGCACCCAGCAGTCCCCAAACTGGCCCCGTCCACCCGTCTGCTTCCTGAAGCGACCCTGCCCTTCACCGGTGCCCGTGATGGTCTCGCGATATGCGATCTTGGGTTGTTCTGTCTCCACGTTCACGTTGTACTTTCGACGCATGCGCTCGAACAGGATGTCGAGGTGCACCTCCCCCACGCCCCGGGCGATAGTCTGGTGCAGCTCGGCGTTGAACTCAGCAACGAAGGTCGGATCTTCCTCGTGGAGCCGAGGTAGCACCTCCCCTAGCTTGTCGTCGTCGTTCCGCGTTGCGCCGCGTATGGCGATCGCAATGTCTGGCTTGGGGAAATCGATCTTCTCAAGCTGGAGCGGCCGATCCTTCGAGCAGAGGGTGTCGTTGGTGTGGGTGTGCTTGAGCTTAGCAACCACACCGATGTCGCCTGCGTGAAGGCGTTGAACCTCGAAGCGCTCCTTGCCCAGCGAAATGGAGAGATGCCCCAGCTTCTCAGGCTTCTGGTCGGAAGCGTTCACGACTTCCGCGCCGTTATCTATCTGGCCGCTCATGACCTTGAAGAACGAAAGCTCGCCCACGTGTGGCTCTGTGGTCGTCTTGAATACAAGGGCCGCGAGGGGGCCATCGTCGTCGGCCTTTAGCTCGACCATCTGATCGAGCCCGGCTCGGGTCGCTAGCTCTGCCTGAGCCTCCCGGGGACTCGGACACAACTCAACAATCTTCCTAAGCAGGGCCTGGAGTCCGTACGTCAACCGGCCCGAACCGCAAAACAAGGGAAAGATCTCGCCCCGGGCCACCATCCGCGCCATCGCATCGATAACCTCGTCGCGTGATATGTGGCCCCCCTCGAGATAACGCTCGAGCAGCGATTCGTCGGTGGTAGCAATCGTCTCTTGAAGCTCGGTCTCCCATTGTTCGAACTTCGAGCGGAGTTCCTCCGGAATATCGCCCTCATCGTACTCGCCTGTGGCCGTCCCTTTCTTGTAGAGGTGCGCTCGCTCGCTGAAGAGGTTGATGATCCCGTGGAAGTCCGGCCCCTCCCCGATTGGAATCTCCACTGGGAGCACATTGGGACTGAGTTTCGTTTTGATGTCCTCGTAGATTTTGTCGAAGTTCGCGTGCTCCTTGTCCATCATCGATACGAACAAGAGGCGTGGAAGGCCCCTGGCCTCACAGTACTCCCACACCCGCTCGGTCCCGACCTCGACGCCGGACGTCGCTCCAACCACGATCACCGCCGCATCCGCAACCCTGGTGGCGGCCAGGGCCTCACCCGTGAAGTCGAGGTAACCTGGGGTGTCCAGAAAGTTGATCTTGTGGTCGAGATGTTCGGCGTATGCGGGCGTGACTTGGATGGAAATCTTGTGGGCAGCCTCTTCAGGGGTGTACATGGTTAGGGCCTGCCCCAGGGCAGGGTCCTCGTGTCGTTTGGAGGTTCCGGCCGTGAAGCAGAGCCCATCGATCAGGGCCGTCTTCCCGGATCCTCCGTGACCGAGTACAGCCACGTTGCGGATCTTCTCCGTTGTGAACTCTTTGGCAAATGCCATTACACCTCCTCTGGGCTATGGCAGGGCAGATGGCGGGTGGGCGTCCCTGAAAGAGGTCCTGTGACGAGCCACATGCCCCGGGAGTCGCCATTGTAGAGATCGGTTCCTGCAGGGGTCAAGCGCATCGCTCGACGGAGGGGGGGGCGAGCCGCCATTGGTGGCCCGCTCCCCCCCGGTTCCTCACGGAACGGGCACGCTCAGCGCACGATCTGTCCCGTGCGCAACTCCGACACGAGCCCACTCATGTCGTACACCTTGGCAAGGGCTTCCACGATACCGCGCACGTCCACTGCCACCGCTCGGTTGAGCTCCGGCAGGTAAATATAGTCGCCGGGTAGGCTTTCCATGTTGCCGTCGAAGACCAACCCCACCACCTCCAGGTCCTGGTCCAGCACCGGCGATCCTGAGTTGCCACCTATGATGTCGGCGGTGAACACGAAGTCCACTTCCTTGGTCAGGTCGAGATCAGCCGGCACGGGTAGCCACCGTTCGGGCAACGCCCAGGGCGACTCGCTCGAATCGGGATATTGTGCGTCAAAGGAGTAGTGTCGGTCGTAGAGACCGTACAGAGTGGTGAACGCGGGGGCGATCGTACCGTTGTAGGGAAAACCCGTCACCACGCCGTCCGCTATGCGAAGCGAGAAGGTCGCGTCGGGCGGCACGTGGGTCGTGCCGTACAACTCCATGCGCGCACGCCCCAGCTTGGCGGCAATCCGCTCCTCTTCAGGTGATACCCTGCCGAGCACTTGCTGGAAGGCACTGAACGGTGGGATGTAGGCCATCACGACCGCTATGGCAGGGTCGCTCGGATCAAGATTGCCAGAGTCAACCGCAGCGACCGCCGTGGCCGAATCGGCCATCAGTGAACGGGCGTGGATAGCCCGAGCTGCCTCCTCAGCGGTCCGTCCCTGAAGAATGCTCTGCACCCAAGGGGTGTCCTGACCGTAGCCGGCAGCCCATTCCTGAAAGCGCGCGGCCATGAGCGCGATGTCCAGCTCGGCCGGCACGTCGTCGATCGCGCGGAAACGTGTGCGCATTCCACTGGCGGCGTCGGGGTTGCCCCCCCGACTCACGTTCATCACCTGCACCGCCAGGAGGGCACGCGACAGCGTCGGCGCCTCGTACTCCTCACTGGTCAGCCCCAGAAACGATCCGTAGCCCGCGGCCTGGGCGCGCTTAGTCCGCTGGAGTTCCGCCAACCGCTCAATCAGGCCACCGTACTCACTGGCCCGACCCGGCTGTTCGAGCGAATCCTGCAGCTCCTCCTGGGACCGGGTCCGCTTGGTGATAATCACCGGGTCAGCGAGCCCTTTTAGTTGTCCCCTGTAGGCCTTCTGCGTGTTCTGCAGCCTGAAGATCGTGTTGACGAGATCCATCCGCTCAGCAACTGCCGGCTGGGCATCAGCGAAAGCCTGTAGCACGTCGATCCTGCGGTTGACGAACTCGAGCACGCCCTTATCGCTCACGTCGCGCCTAAACTCGAGCTCGGCCACCGTCTGTAGCCTGCTGGTGCTGCCGGGATTGCCGACCACGAACACGGGGTCGCCCGGCTCGAGGCCGTCGTCATCCAGTTTGAAGTAGTCGTCGGTTTGGAGCGGATGGCCCTCGTCGTCGTAGACCCGAAGGAACGAGAAATCCAGATTATAGCGTGGATACGTGAAGTTATCCGGATCGCCACCGTAGAAACCTATCTGGAGTTCCGGAGCCGCCACTAGCTTCAAATTCGAGTAGCGACGGAACACATATGCTGAGTAGTGGCCGCCAGCAAACAGCGAGATTACCTCGACGTTGATCCCGGCCGCCTCACCTCCCCGCTCCTCGGTGATGCGGTCCTGTACCTCGCTGAACACATCCTCCTGAGCGTCAAAACGGTCCTCGTCACTCACTCCCCTTAACCTGGCCTCGACTTCGTCGGTGACATCGAGGATGTCTATGAGCTGGTCAACGTGGGTGTCCTCCAACACGCGCTCGTCCGCAAGAGTCTTGGCGAAGAATCCGTTGTAGATCAGATCTTCCCCAGGTCTGCTCACCTCGGCCACACCATCTCGAACGCAGTGGTGGTTGGTCATGACCAACCCGTTGGGTGAGACGAAGGAGGCCGAGCAGTTGGGCAGACGCAAAGCTCCCAGGCGAGCGCGGTCGAACCAGGCCCTGTCCGGAGTGAAGCCGTACTCATCCCGGAAGTAATCAACCGGGGGGAATTCGAACGTCCACATCTTGCCGAAGTCGAAGCGACCAGCCCGGACGGTGTCGAGGCTGATCCCGGTGGGCGGAACGACCGGGTTGGGCGATGCCACCGGTTGAAAGCTGGGGGGCGGTGCCACGGGAACAACCGGCCCGGGGGAGCTCGAGCAAGCCAATAGAACCGTCGGGAGAATGGCCGCGAGAACCAGGTGCGAGCACGGATACGGCTTCATTTGCTTTCGGCTCCTTGCCGGAGGCGTTCTATGTGCAACCGGATGTAGGGCTTGAATGTACGCCACTGAGGGCCGGAGGGTTTCCCAACCTACTTCAGTGTTCGATTCCGGCGTGATACCTCGTCGAGCAGGCCTCGCTCCTCGGGTGTGAGGGCGGAGATGCCCTCGGCAGAGATCTTATCCAGCACCCGGTCCACCCCATCCAGCAGCGCCCCCTCGTCGTTGGTGCGCCAGCCTCCTGCCCGCAGGTCGTCGGGCGGTGCCTCGCCGTCCCGCGACACAATCGCAAAGCGACGCGCGCGCGCCCTCCGCTGACTTAGCGCGGCGAGTTTTTCGCGGGGACGCCAGTCCGCCTTCAGATAGACGAAGCCCGCCACGATGCCCCCCAAATGGGCCATGTGGGCAACCGGTCCTCCCGGCGCACCGAAAGCGTTGAGCAGGGTTATCAAAAAAAGGAACCCGACCAGCCATTTCGCCTGCACCGGAAAGATGCCCCAAACGTAGATGGGAGCATCCGGCCAGTTCATGGCGAAGGCAAGCATCAGGCCATAACAGGCCGCGGACGCGCCCACGATCGGGGCGGCGGGCGCGAGCAGAAAAGCGAGGAGCACCCCTCCGAGGCCGCATACCAGATAGTACCGGAAGAATTCGTTCGATCCCCACCGACTCTCGAGCGGAGGCCCGAAAAAGAAAACCACCAACATATTGAACAAGACATGCATAAGGTCCGCGTGGACGAACATGTATGTGAGCGCACCCCAGGGACGGGTCAGTACATGGTCAGGACGGAAGGCCAGCCACTCGAGCACGAATCGGGGGGAAAGGATCAAGGTGATGAGGAACACCCCGAAATTGGCGAAGAGCAGTTTCTTCACCATCGGAGTGAGCGTGAACCCCCCGAAGCCGAACCCGTCGGTCCTATAAACCATCTCTTGCGTCTTCTCCCGCTCTGTCAGGCACCATGCGAGGGCGCGGGCTGCCTTCGGCGCTCCAGCGCCAGGCACACGATCCGGTCGCACAGATCAGGGAACGTTATGCCCGCCGCCTGAGCAGCCTTAGGAACGAGGCTGTTCTTTGTCATCCCCGGGAGGTTGTTTGCTTCCAAACACCAAATCCCCCCGTCTTCCGCAACGATAAAATCGACCCGCGAAAAGTCATCTAGGCGGAGCACACGGTGGGTCTGGAGCGCGATCTCTTGGAGGCGCCGGGCAAGCTCCGTCGGAATGTCGGCAGGGAAGATCTCCGCTGCCATACCAGGCTGATACTTGCACTCGTAGTCGAAGGTCTCGTTCTCCGGGATAATCTCCCCGACGGGGAGCGCTTCCCCCCCGAGGATCCCAACGGTAAACTCCCGACCCCGGATGAAACGCTCGAATACGACTGCATCGTCGTACCCATCGGCCTCCTCCACCGCCTCCCTCAGCTCTTGCATATCATGGGCAAGTCGCAGGCGCAACGACGACCCCCCGCGCGCGGCCTTCACTACCAGAGGAAATCCAAGCCGGGCGGCCGCCTCTTCAGCAGACGGTCCCGGACCCATGATCCAATCCGGGGTAAGGATCCCTTCGTTCCGAAACCGCCGCTTGGTGAGATCCTTGTCCATCGCCAGCACGCAGCCAATGGGTCCACTGCCGGTGTACACCAGGCCCGCGATATCGAGCAACGACTGGAGCGTTCCGTCCTCACCCTGACCACCGTGTAGAGCGAGAAATAATACGTCCGCATCCTTGACATCGGGCTCCTCGGTGGGCGCAGTCATGTCACCCGTGTAGAGAAGATCCAGCGCCTGATTCGAGGGGGGCAACGCCCGTACCCCCTCGCGCCGGAGCTGGCACTCCTCGTCGGGAGAGAGCGTGCCGCGGACGGTGTCCACCGCCACCACGTCGTGACCCGCCTCGCGCAGCGCGGCCGCCACCTGCACTCCCGATCCGAGCGAGACATCGCGTTCGTCCGAGTTGCCCCCCATCAGCACCGCTACCCTCATCGTGCGGCTCCCAGAGAAATGGACCGCACTAAGTCGTAGCGGGTCACGATTACCGGGAGACCGCCGTTTCCTCGCGTGGGGAGGGTCCAACCCACCAAATCGAGCACCGACTCGAAGAACTCAAGGTTCCACTTACCCATGCGTCACCCTGCCGTTGAGTCGCTCAAAACGAAAGAGCCGAATCGGACTTCGGTCCCTTGGAAAAGTTGACCGGTACCTCAGCCCACACTTCTATCCGCTTGCCGTTTTTGCGAGCTGGCTGGAAGCGCAGCTCGAGCGCGCCTTCGATGGCAACCGAATCGAACGCTTCGTGCCCGCTCGATTCGAGAACCACCGCGCTGTCCACCCGCCCCATGTCAGTGACCCGGACGCGCAGCAACGTCTCCCCCTCGACATCCGAATCCCAGAGCTCCAGGGGATAGTCGATGGACACTTCACCGTAGAGCGGCGTCGGCCGTTCAATCTGCTGGTCGGCGGTACAGCCGCTGGTAAGAGCAACGATCATGAGAGCCGAGGCCAGGGTCGTCGTTCCGTCGAGCAAGGCATCCTCCGGGGGAGTGTACTCGTCTCTACCCTACACACAGCGGCCAGGCTCCCTTCAGCTACCGCCTAGCTCCCGTCGGAGCTCCGCCAGAAGGTTCAGCGCCTCGCGCGGTGTGAGGCCATCGATGTCGATCGTCCGCAGGCGCGCCATCAC